>Ga0214480_100195_pt1 | contig 29715 bp, 22 predicted proteins | sample M1_20Mar14CPVII9_3_FD_165042 | JGI IMG/M metagenome (GOLD analysis project Ga0214480, IMG submission 165042) | Marine eukaryotic communities from Monterey Bay, California, United States - M1_20Mar14CPVII9sort6BwellE17 | ecosystem: Environmental > Aquatic > Marine > Unclassified | place: USA... | reverse complement strand
TGGGTATAATATCCATATTTGTATCCGATAAGTATCCGTATTGCGTACTTTTGTACCAAAGTGGCCAGTGTATTGGCCAATGGGGGTTTTAAAGTGGCCAGCAGACACAGCCCTAGCTATGAAGGCTATGAATTATGAATCGATGATATAATGGTCGATGAGTGGTTGTACTATGGTATTGGCTGTGATGTTTCATAATAAGTGGATATGTCTATACTATTTGCTATTATTATATAGTGTCAATACTTTGTTGTTATCATCAGTATCAGCGTTTTTCATTATTCCAAGTGCACATGATGTGAATCTACAACACAAAACATATGCATCAAATGGCGATATCGAATTATTGCAAAGCAACAAGAACCTTCCTCCTCTACCTGACCGTAGAGCATGTTTATCTTCCATATCATCAGTTGGAATAATATACACTGCTGCTTCTGTATCTGCCAAAGAGACGGACTTGTTGTCAACATTGAGAACAATACCCACAAATGATAATAATTTGCAAGTCGATGAATTGAAAGATACTGTACCAATAACCATTACACTTCCATTAGAATTATCATCTGGTGGGACATTCTCTGTAAGAATTATATTTACATCGGATAAATCACTAGAAGTATACAAGGCAATAGTTGATACGGGAAGTCCGTACTTGGTATTACCTTCATCAAATGATAACAATAAACCTGGCATTCTTGAACAGATTATGATGAACATTGCATCTGCTGCAAACGATGACTCTAGTTTGTTACTATCTCAATCAAAGTACTCACCTACTGAAGAAGTATATGGTGCTGTTACGGGTAATATCAACTGGAAGTTGGGAAAGTTTTCATTTCGAGATGATCGATTGCAAATCACTGACTCGTCTACCTTTGGAGTAGTAGGAGTGCTAGATGAGGCTTTAACAAATGAGGCAACTGGAGGAGGAGCGTATGAACCTCTTGCACTACTTGGTCTTATACGTAATAACAATCCAAATCGAAGACCTAGATTTCCTGAGGCGAGACCTACCTTTTTAGATCAAGAGTGCATAATAAGTGACGATGCTTCCGATGATAGTACGAACAAACAGTATCGAATCAAATCTTTTTCTCTTGATGGACGACCTTCTCGTGAATTGACATTATCAACACAATCATTAATCCCTTCTGCAACGACATCTGTGATGGAACTTGTTGATTTAAGAACGGTAGGGGATTTTGTTGATCATTACGCTGTTTTAGTAGAATCAATCACATTTGACGGCGTATCTATAACTTCACAAAGTTTACAAGCCTTTACCGGAAGTAGAATTGAAAGACCGATTGTGGCCGTCTTTGACTCAGGCCTTACAGGATGCTTGCTAATTCGAAACTTTGCTGACGTCATTGAACAGTACATGTCAGGCAAGGGGAGTGCTAGTGTTACTGTTGACGAGTTTACTTCAGTATCCTTGAATCTAACTCAGAAATCTAAACAGAAACAAACAAAAGGCAAGAGAATAACAACATGCAATATCAAAAGCAGTGTAGAAGAAGATCCAAGACTGTTCTATGTTCAGCCAATTGACTTAGATTGGTTTGATAGTATTGAATATAGTCCATATATCGTTGTCTTGGGACAAACCTTTCTCACTCAAGGCACATTAACGATTGACATAGATGAGAGGGTAGCTACATTCATAACATAACAAGATATATTCCTATTATGTATAACGTTTACTGTTTAAGTCTACTTCTTCATATTGGTTCACAACAATTACTAAATTTCACATCTCACATTATCCCCTTGTGAGTACAACAAACAATACGATAGTGTTGTTTAGCCCCAACACTATCTTCTTCTCCTAAACTTACTTCTTCTTTCCAAATTTCATTCCAAACTTCGACTTCTTCTTCGTTGTAGTAGCAGCAGCGACTGGTTCGGCAGATTCAGTAGATGCAGAAGCAGGAATATCCTGAGGTGCTGGCTTGATTACAGCAGGCTCAGCAGCTGCCGCAGGAGGTGGTGAAACTGTCTTGGGAGGAGCAGGCGTTGGCTTCTTAACTACAGTAGTCTTTGGGGAAGCAACCTTCTTCTCGGCAGTCTTTGCAGCGGCCGCGGCTACCTTGGCATTTGATTCGGCTTCGGCAACAATGTTGTGACGATTCTTTAAGTGATCAGTCGTAAAGGCAGTGATATCAACAGTGTTGCTTTCACTAGAAGCACCGAGCTCAGGCCGTTCGAATACAGGAGCTGTTCCAGCAAGCTTACCAATACCAAAGTACCGATGCTCCAAAACATCACGCATGGATTGGGCACGAGCATTAGGATTGGGATCCAAGAGCTTCTTCACAAGATCCCTGGTGGTTTCATCTTCGATATGCCTCAAGGCCTTACGGAGACTACGATCGTCCCATTGTCCAACCTTGAACAACTCTGCAGTGGTCAAGGCACGCTTCTCCTTATGAAGAGATCTGTATGGAGATAGAGGTAGTCCAGCAACTGCCTCGTAGAAGACTACACCATAGGCCCAAATGTCATACGTGGGATCACTAGCAACAGGTACAAGTTGTGCTCCGACATTCTGATCTCCTAGAGAGACGTTCCTTGTCTCCAAACTAACAGCCTCGGGTGGCTGGAAGAAACCTCTCTTGGGATCAGTCATCTCTCCAATGGCTACACTTCCCCTAACGCCCAAAGTCTTCCACCGGTCACCAAACTTGGCAGTATTATGAGAACCAAAGTCACCATGTACAAGGCCATGCTCATGGAGGTGCAAAAGAGACATTCCAATACCCTTAAGATCGGCCTTGGGGAACGCACCACCAGATCGTCTCGTATCGAGGATGAGATTCTCGGCTGTAATGTCAGCTGCCTCCATAGTAACACAGTAGGAAGGATCGGCCATGGCTTCGGAATAGGCAGCATTCTGTATCGTGTGGTGTACACTAAGAATAGCAGGAACATAATGACGAGAAAGGTCATAGTCTTTCCTCTTTGACAACTCGGCATCAACAATATCTGATCGTGATGTCAACTTGGCAATGACCTTAACCCCCTTTTCATTTTGGACAAACTCCAACTTCTCCTTTGGATCCATATCAGAAAGATCCTCTGGAGTAATTACCTCCTCGTCTTCCTCAACTGGTAATGAATCCCATTCCTCAACATGACTATTCTTGCTCTTATCGTCTTGGTACAAGGATGTAAAGTACCCAGGCTTTTCTTCAGGAGGAGTAAAGCGAAGAGCATAAAAGATCTGGGTGCCAGTTTCTTTGTCCTCAAATGCAGGTGTTTGATCTACAATTTCAAGAGTGTGGAACAACCTAAACATGACACGGAAGACATGCTTACAGAGAGGAGTGGCAGTTGCCAAAAGGACTTCTCCTTTCTTGTTTTCAACATGTGCCAAGGCAAGGACTTGAGGCTGGCTGCAGTTCTGAAGCACCTTCTCGACAACGTCGTGGTACATGTCATTTGAATCGGAAACTAGATGATTCCATGAGTACTGATGAGGCACAAGCTTTGCCTCTGCCTTCTCTTTCATATCAATTGGCATATCACGCTTGAGAAGATCATAGACGATGGTAGTTGAGTGCTTCATCCTTGTTGCCATTTCAATAGGAAGCATTCCTGTCCTCTTGTCTGTGGCCACAATAAGCTGTGTGAATTGTGAATAAAAAGTGATCCATCAGTGAGCAAATGAACTTGTAACAGGCATGGAAAGCAAATTCATTCTTTCATCAAAGATAAACTTACGTCAGGTGCATGATTCATAAGTCCAAGAATAGTCTTGTCGTCGGCATGATTCTGGAATGCCAAAAAGAGAGGACTGTGACCATCTCTACCATTCTGAACCTTTGCAGCATCAGGGTTGTGCATAAGCAGGGTCTTGACAACCTCAGGCTTGCACTTATGTTTCAATGCAACACTCAATGGAAGATCACCATACTGATCAGCTCTTGTGGCGGCAGTGGGATACGTATCAAGTAGAGCCTGAACGACAGCTCCCGATACCGTAGTGCCACTACGAAGTAAGAGATGAACAGGTAGGTCACCGTTTGCATCTGACTTCTTCGCGGAGTTAAAGTTGTTGGATAGCAAAGCAGTAATAACGGCACCAGATGCATTAATCCTGCAAGCAACATGAAGGGGAATTCCTCCACCCGAACGACCAGTGGGCCTCAACATCATTGTGTCGGCACCTTCGGGATGCTTGGCAAGGAGAATCTTAAGAGGAACGAGTGCATCCTGTTCTGCGGCAACATGGAGGGGCAAGCGACCCTCGTAATCAAACACGTCTTCACCCTTGGGGTAGAACTTGTACATCTTATCGAACACGGTGTGAAGATTGTGCTGAGCAACAAAATGTAAAGGCAACATACCAGTTCCATCCTCTTGCTGCTCTGCCAACTTGAGAGTCTCGTACTCCTCGATGAGGGCAATGGCGGAATCCCAATGTTCTTCCCTGAGGTAACGGAAGAGCTTCTTCGTCTTGTCGGCCTTCGTGGCCAATTCTTCCATAGTAGGGCCAGTGCGGACGACGACCACAGGCTCAGGTGGAGGAAGTTCAGCAACGGCTGCTGCGATTTGTTCATCCAATCCCAACCTGGTACTGCGCTTACGAGATCCCCAGATATCTTCCAAATGAAGCCTGGCCAATGATCCACGGACAAAGGCCTGAATCACAGTGGCAGAATCGATAAGCAACTTCTTCTTTGCAGCACCCAAATTGCGGAACTTGTACCTACGGTAGGCCAACTGAATGGTAGTAGAAGCCCAGCGCTCCTGACGTTCCTTCTTCCTAACCCTCATAATTTCAATGTTGGCCAGGAAGTAACGGATCATGGCCTGGCACTTGATTGTTGCCGCCCTTAGACGGAGGTAGCGCGCACGTTGTACCCTTCCACGAATCTTGGCTTGGATGACTTTGGCAGACCTTCCCAAGATGGCAACACGAAGACTCTCAATGCGGTCAAATGCCTCACGGCGTAAGAATACCTTGGTACGTCCCAACTGTAAACCGGCTACGGCACAACGAGTACCAAAATCAAGCCTCTCAAAGTCCTCTTCATTATCGGGAATATCAATATTACTCTGGGCATTCAACCTCTTCTTCTTCTTAATATTGATCTGCTGACCGGACGACTTCTTCCTGAGATACCTGGCAGACTTGCCTTGTGTCTGTGTTTTATGTTGGGAAAGGGTTATTGAATAGATGTATAGTTGTGAGAGGGTGTATATAAAATGAAGAACAGGATGTGGGCAACCTCAATCGAAAATAAGTCAGTAAACTCACCTTCTTCTCCATCATTTGCTCACGAGCTAATGCCTCCCTAACCTGATTCTTCCTCAAATCAGCCTCCCAAACATGCTTGGAAATGAACTTAACAAGCTGTAACATATCCTTGTTACGTTTCGTACCATCCTGTCCAAGATCACCCAACATATAATACCGAGACATGAACTGTCCATGGGGGTATCGAGTGGGATATCCGGCACGGCTAACACGGACAGCCTCCAACACACCCGAGTAACGTAGCTGTTCAACAATCTGCTTGGGATCAAACTCATCAGGTAAGAGTTCATCATTTGGCTTGAGACAACGGATGTAATGTGGTGATGTGGCATCGATACGATGACGTAAGTCACGTAGCTGCTCGGCAAACTTGGCACCCACGGACTTCATGGCAACAGATCCGCGTCCTCCCGCACCCTCGGCTCGTAAGAATTTCTGTTTAGGTTGTGTAAAAGAGTAGGTAAAAGAGTGTGAGGACATAAGATGTGAGAAAGAGGTGGTATAGATAATGATTCAAAAAGCAAGCACACATATCTCATATATAAACATTAACAAAACACATACCTGTAACTTTCCAACATGTCCAAAGGTAGAAGACATTAACAACTCAACACTAGCAGCAGGCAATTGATCCTTATTCTTCTCAACCCATTCCTCAGTCGAATACTCAACCAATCCAGCATAATGCTCCACGCTAAACTTACGGTATGGCTTCTGCTGTGGCGAAGCCTCGAATCGGTCATGTGGACCACACCGAGTGTACAACTGCTGTGCAAACTTATCATCACTACCCCACTCAACGACACATTGTTCATCCAACACGGCTAGGATACCCACACGTTTCATATCAATCAAATCCAAGACATCTTGATTATCGGGGAAGCTAATAAACTTCCATAGAATACCCTCACGTTCATACTCCTGTTGTTCCATCTTGAAAACATGCTTGTTGAAGTGTTGTTGTAATGTCTCGTTAGTGTAATTGATACACAATTGTTCAAAGGTATTAACCTCGAAGGTTTCAAAACCAAAGATATCAAGTACACCAATATACGCTGAGGCTTCAGGTTTACCACGACGAGGAGCACGTGCATCCTTATTGGGACCATCATCATTTACAATACTAAGATTAATAATCTTAACAATGTAATCAAAGTTGGCACCATAGATACTCTTGATTAATGCCTCAGTAGCCTTGTAGGCTTGTTTGGCATTAAGTTCCTTGGTAATGTTACCCTCCTTGAGGAATAATACTCTTGAGGTTAATGATGCGGCTAGCTTTTCGTACGATACGCCAAGGAGTGAGGCCACGGCTAGGGATGCCTCGTTCTCATCGAGGATACAGGTTTCACCACGGTTCGTTTCGGTAAATGTCATATTACCTGCGTAGAGTACGGCTACGACTAGACGCATGATATCCTTGATCATTTCACTATTGAATCCCATAATTGCCTGTTGTTGGGGTTGGGCGTAGTTAGAGGAGGAGGGAAGGACATTGTTACACAAAGGTCTCGGAGGCTGGTCTACACTAGACACACAAAACAAACTAAACTTACCATAGCATCCATCATCTCAGTATGCATATCAACATCACTAACACAATCTCGTCGATCATATGTCCCACTTTGATTAACTAATGCAAAATCTTCTAATTCCATATCACCTAAAAAGTATTCATCACGATCATCTTCTGTCGCACTTTCTAAGAATTGATAGAATACATGAAAGTTACGTTCACCTTCTGTTTGATGGATTAATCGTACTTTTTCAAGTAGGTAGGTGTCGATTGTTGCTCCGCATAGTTTACCAGAGGTATTGAATCGTATATCAATATACTTTCCAAATCTTGAAGAATTGTCATTACGGATAGTTCGGGCATTACCAAACGCTTCAAGGATAGGATTGGAATCTAACACCTGTTGTTCAACACGAACTTGATTCTCGGACTCGGCTGTTAGAGTACCGGCCTTTTGATCAGCAATCTTACTTAACATGGCAAAGTAATTTAAGACAATTTTGGTAGTGACAGTTTTACCGGCTCCACTCTCTCCTGAAACGAGGATGGATTGATTCATGGGTGCCTCAGAATCTTCCTGTCCTGCCTTCTTGGCACGTGACTTTGCTTCACGACGTTGTGTCGCCCCGCCAATACCCATTTCAATACCACGTATCATGGCACGGTATGCATCATCGGCTGTTAGGTATGCATGGGGTGGTAACTTTTTAGTTTCAATACTACTACTTGACTTCTTCTTCCCACCAGCCCCTTCTTTATTAGAACTTAAATCAACCAAGGCATGTTCACCCTGCATACGATATTGTTCCATAACCTCATCAGTATATACTGGCATACTTTTAAATGGATTAATAGCAATTAATATAGGACCGGTACTTGTATATATCACATCACTATCATATCGTAATCGTAATGCATGTAATATAGCAGGTTCATGTAAATGTGTTAATCCAATCAAGTCATCGACTCCCCCGACAACATTGGAGGTATCAACATCTCGAATCTTAATATCATCCAACTCATCACGTTCAGCTGATTCTACATCAATAGTTAATGTTATTTCGAATGGTTCAATATCTGCATAATACCCATCACCACCTGATATTTCAGTAGAACGATGTAAGTCGGAGTCTGCGAATGGACTTAGTGATGCACGTTTAGCGGGTGAAGTGCCTTCAGATGACATGTTATTTCCAGCGTTGGGGTCATCACGTAGTGTTACCTTTAGGACTGTAATGCCCTTGATTGTTACCTCGTCACGATTGTGTACTAGGGCTGGTACCCATCCCCATCTTGATGCCTGTTATTATTTGTTTTGAATTAGTGTTTTGTTTTGTTGTATTGTATGAAATGTGAAAAAAGAGAGATATATGTATTGTTAGTAAATATGTGTATTGTAAGTGAAACAATAATAATCGAATACAAAGGCAATACTGATTACAACCAAAGAACAAATAGAACAAAAAGATTTTTTTTCACGAGAGATATAAAAAGATATATATTGCAATGCTATACTTTCCTGACTTCGGAGCCAGACGGCTTGTCCTTTCTCCATTGTTTGATTAGTTTATTTAGTATTGCAAAGGAATTATTATACAGATGGTTTATTGTTTTGTTTAATGTTTATACTTCTTTATTAGACTCTTCTTTGACAAGTTATGAGAGTTTAGGGGCTGTTGATAAGACTCTGGGGGCAGTTGATGCTGTAATGGGGAGTCTTTCGATTAAGGTGAAGCCTTTCATTGGTTTGTCCTGTGACAGGTATCCTAGGATACCTCAAAAGTTTTCTTCCTTTTGTGTTTTTGTGTTGTTTAAATGCTTATCCCTCTCGTTAAATTGAGATTCAGCATACTTGGCGGCAATATTACTACCTGATGTTGATGGTAAGAAAGGTGATCCAGGATGAGGAGATAGTCGTTGTTGGTCTATTTTCGTTGTATATGGTCAATAAATCGGCGATGAGGCAAAAAAGTTTGCCGCCGACCATAAGATGTGCTCATTAATTGCAATAGGTTGCAATACTCCATCAATCATATCAATATACTCCATCGTATATAACAGATACAAAACAATATGAAGCTCAGTTCCATCCTATCGCTCGCCGCCGCTACCATCGGTACTAGTACTACATTGTTCACATCCGCACAACATCATAATCTCCACCCACCATCAAAGTTCAATGGCATCAACTCTCCAACGAATAGTATCGTTCCAAATGATGTTGATTTAGTTGCCGTCGATGCTGTTGCAGTTGACGACGCTGATGATGTATCAAGGAAGTTAATGGTACACGATGATAAGCATGATATGTTTGCAATGATTGAGGCTGTTATGGAGGAGGAGTTTGGATTAACCGCCGCCGATGGGGATGATGGAGGAAGACGTCTTAGTAAGAGCAACAAGAGTGGCAAGGGTATCGATCCTGAGGATAAGGTGTTAGGTTTATCTTTCATTGTAGTTGGATTTCTCGAGATTGTTGGTATCGTTGATGAGGATGATGGAACTGCCTTCCTTACACAACTTTCATTAGCCCTGACGACCGGTGAGGATGATGGATCGAATGGTGTAAGGAAGTTAATGGAGGGAAATGCCATTCTTGATAGAGATGATATCAAGAAGAACATCCAACAAATCATCAAGGATGCTATGACGGCTGGAGGGAGACGTCTCCAAACTGGAGGTACTATTGACTTATTAGGTCTGGCATGGCTCTTTGTTGGAATCCTCATAAACCAAGGAGTACCCTTTGAAACAATTGTGAATGAACGTCTTGGGGCATTTACTCCTAGGGTTGTTGATAATATTGGGGGGATTTTAGGGGTGGAGGCCGTAAGTTGTTCTTATTCTTCCCTTACTATGCATCATACTTTATTGGTTCCGCTCATATTCCTTTTTGGCTTTAACTATCTTTTCATCACAGCCCTTTACCTGTCCAACTGTTTCAGGCTCTGTTGCTAGGGGTAGCGGTTGCTGTGTAAATGCGGACTGTGCAAATCAGTCGAGTGGTAAGTTGTTATGTTCTCGTGTTTTTCTTTTCTTCATCTCCAACCTATTCTCTCTCTTGCCTCTTCTAAAAGATGAGTGTAACCTCGCTGTCCGATTCCAAGACTGTACACCCTGTACACCTAGTATTGATGGATCTTGCACCCCTGCCCCTGGAACCAATAACGACTGTGCTGATCAAGTGCGCCGTTGCGTGAACACAGAGGAGAAAATAGCTAATATGGTTGATTGTTCTGAGGATAATGCATGTACAGGTTTTTTTAGTGACTGTGTAACTTCTACAGGCAAAGACGGCAGATGTGCATCTCTTTTATTTGAAAAATGTTCAGTTGGTACAGTTGGTAATGGTCGTGGCTACTGCGTAGGTAAATAGAATTTGAACGAACGTGTATATATATATGTAGTAAGGTCGTAGAGTTAAAATTAATTGATGTTAGTGCAGTGGACAGGAATAACTCACTCCATATCCACATTACTCCTCTATCTATACACCAAACCCTAATCCTAATGACTCAACACCCTTTATATCATCATCATCTTCAAACACATTAACTCCATTCATCAAAACTTCTAACCGGATAGTAATACCATAATCAAATTCATACTCTGGATGATGAATATTATAACTCTTCACTAACAAATCAATTACATCTTTAGGGGCATTACACCAAATTGCATATATTAATGGAATGTCACCCCATTTATCTTCCATTATGAGAGTTTCGGGATACTTATCAATAAGTAGTTGATATATTTCCATACTGTCTTGTTGTTTCGTTGAACATGCCAGTATATGTAATGGTGTCATACCTAAACAGTCTTGTTGTTTACCAGTTGGATTAACCTCCCTCCTTTTCCATAATGATGGATTAATCTCCTTTGTAAGTTGTGTTAATGTTGATTGTGTTGCATCATTATAACAATAATGATAACATATCTTATGTATAGGTAGATTCTCAAATCGTTGTCGTAATGCATCAGTGATGTATGTTTCATCTCCTTCTGCTTCGGGGAAACCAAAGTCGATTAAGGATGTACATCGTGTTAGTAATGTTTTACCCCCCACTCGACATGGATCTAATTTACATTCTTGTACTTCTCCTTCTTCGGTAGATGATGATGATGTGGATGATGGCGGTAATGCAACATTCCGTAATGAAATAAGTGACGTCATTCCTTTTATTTCGCTAGTCTTATTGTTCAAAGTAACATTATCCTGTATATATGTAACATTATCATGTACTTCCAGTGATACCAAGTTATTATTATTACCCAATGAACTTATATTAAACTTAGTAACTAGAGGAGGTATATGAAAATGTTGTATGTTGCAATTGTAAAAGGCACATTTGTCAATGGTTGTTATACTTGTTGGTAATTTGATACGTGTTATTGATTTACATGATTTGAAGGCATATTCACCTATTCGTTCTAGTTGGTGTTGTCCTTCCGCTCCGTCTTCGTCTTCTTCTTCTCCTTTGTTCATTGAGAACGACATTGATTGTAACTTTTTACATTTACAGAATGCAAAGTTGCCAATGGAAATTACACTCGGGGGTATATTAATACGTTTTAATGATTTGCAATTTTCAAATGCATGATCTTCAATTCGTATTAGACCTTTGGGTAGCTCTATTGATGACAAGTTTGTTAAATCTTTGAAGGCATTTTGTGGTATAATTGTGACGGATGATTCGACTTTGATATTGGTAACATCTTTTGGTACCTCGATGTCTTTATCGTCTCCGTTGTATACGTATATAGAAGAATCTCCAGCAGCAACAGTGTCGGTATGAGAGTCTAACGAGGTCTTCTTACTGTTAACTTCTTCTTCCAATATTTCTACTTCCACCATGATATGTTTTGAGTAAATTTATGTTGTATGCACAATCAATATCTTTGCAACTCTTATTGCAACGGCTTGACCCTGAAGACAACCTATCAGTGTGTATCAATGACTGCTTTGCACACTCACTACTTCAGCAGTATATATTGTGTACCAGGTAACCGCCGACAAAGAGCGAGACCACTTCTATCTCCCAACAAGTAACTAATTTAGGATACCACAAGTAAAACCTATCTGATTGAGCATAACCAATGCATTTTTGTCATTTATTTTTGTCGTCATTGCTCTGACTCTTGTACTCTCTCCTATCGGCCACAGTCCCAATTCAACAATATACACAGCATAAACAATGTCCGGAAGAGGTGAGTAGTATTGCTGCTTAGTTTTGTTGCCCGGTGCTGTTTTCGACTTGGAGGGGGATTTATATTATTGTGCACATCATATGCTCACTTTTTCTCTAATCTCCTATCTCAACTTTACAATATCGAAGGTTCATCATCAAACGGTCGTGGCGGCCGAGGACGAGGTCGAGGTCGTAATAGTGGAGGAGGACGTGGTAGAGGAGGCGGTCGAGGACGTGGAGGGTTTAATAATAATCGAAACAAAGGTCGAGGATCAGGCAGAGGTTATAATAATAATCGATCGAATTATAATAACAACAACAATAATGAAGGAGGGGGTAATATGCCAATGGATGTTGATAATGATTCAGCTAGTGGTGGATTTGGTATTCAACAACAACAGCAAAGGGCACCTCCAATCAATACCACCACCGCCGCTTCATCTTCTGATGGAAAGAAATTAGCACACATCACGACCAAACGCTTTGCTGACTTGCAAATATCATCTGAAAGCAAACGTGCCTTATCACAGGTATTCAAGTATAAGTATATGACTACAGTACAAGCGGAGACATTACCCATTATATTAGCCAATGGTGGTGATAGAGATTGTTTGGCCAAGGCTAAGACTGGTACCGGGAAAACATTAGCATTTATGATACCAACAATTGAACAAATTATTAATAAGAAATCATCAAATAATACTGATAATGTAAATGTATTAGTCATCTCTCCAACACGTGAGTTGACACAACAAATTGCCACCGAAACTGAAAAGTTATTAACGTTTCATAATAATAATTTAAAGAAGGTAGTTACCATGGTAGGAGGGACTAATAAGAATAAGGATGTAAAGGCATTGAGGGGTAAAACACCATTTGTTGTGGCCACACCCGGCCGGTTGTTGGATCATTTGCAGAATTCAAATCTGGCACAACGTATGTCAAATCTTGACGTGTTAATTTTTGACGAGGCTGATCAACTCTTAGGTAAGTCTGAACTTAATATTGATACATCCCTTATACTATACTCTATTTGTGATACTGACATTCTTCTTTCTAGACATGGGATTCAGGCCTGATATTGAGCGTATATTACGATTGTTACAACCATCAAAGAATACACGTCAAACATTATTGTTCAGTGCCACGATTCCCAATCAAGTTAATGAGATTGCTAATATTGCACTTCGTCCAAATTGGGCCTTTGTTGATACCGTTGGTGAAGAAAGTGAACAGACACATCAACATGTCCAACAACAGTTAATGATATCAAGTCAACAGGATATCGTTCGTAATTTATTCTCCATATTAGATCGTGAAACAACTTCTGGTCCGTATAAGATCATCGTCTTCTTTACTACTGCACGGCTGGTTGGGTTTATGTCGGAACTATTCAACTCAGTATCATCCCAAATTGGATATAAGGTATTGGAAATACATTCACGTAAGACACAAAAGGCAAGAGAGAAGGCTAGTGAGGCATTTAGGAAGAGTAGTAATGCGATCATGTTTACTAGTGACGTTACGGCACGCGGTATGGATTATCCGGATGTTACATTTGTTTTGCAGGTTGGGTTGACTGATAGGAGTCAATATATCCATCGTTTGGGTAGGACTGCACGAGCTGGGAAGGTATGTCTCTTTTTGTGTTCTTTTCTTCTTGTCTTGGATACCTCGGATCACTCGTTGAATCACATGCTGACACTTCTCGCCTTCTTTATACTCTTCTACTTAAAGGATGGAAAAGGCGGCTTACTACTTGCCGATTACGAAGAGCACCACATGACAAAGCGTGAACTAAAAGACATGCCGTTAGTACCCATGACAGTACCCGATAGTCAACGAGCCAACTCTGCCGCTACCCAAGCCATTCAGAATGTTGCACGTAGCAAGGATCTGACCACTTCTGGTGAACAGGCATATCGTGCTTGGTTAGGATACTACAATGGTGCCTTGAAGAAGCTTCGGTGGGATAAGAAACAGCTAGTGCAACAGGCTAATATGTGGACAAGTGAGGTTGGATTACGTGAACAGCCAAGTTTGCAACGCAAGACAGTTGGTAAGATGGGCTTGAAGGGAGTGCCTGGTCTTCGTCTTGAGTAGACGAGAGGTGTAAGTGGGGAAGAGGGACGGGAAAGAGTAGAGAGAAGTAATGGTTTCGATAGGTTAAGAATGGGGAGAAGTACAACATTGATATACTGACAAATAGAAAAAAGATAGCTAATACAGTATCATTAATATTTTGAGTTTATCTATGACCTGTTGTACCATCAAAGGGGTTGTCCAATCACCAACTAGCCTGATAACTCATAAATAACTTTTGCTCATATCATATGCTCAAACTCTCTAATCTCCCATACCACTTTTACTTTCCAGTAGGCTTATTTCTCGGTAAATCTTGCGGTGTAGGCCCTCCAATCAATGTATGGATACGTCTCATACAATCCTCATCTCTATCCCTTGGGGCCTTCTTCAATTGTCGCATTAATTGTTTAACCTCTTTTGAATCAGTGGATACATTGTTCAAATTTAAAGCCTGCTGTAGCAAACCATTCCGATATAATCTAAGGCGTATTTCATTTGTATGATCAGTTTCTACTTGCTCTACATATAATGATATAGCAATACTTCCATATCCGAAGCATGCAAAACCGGTATAACATTCTCCGTCTTTTGTACTGCTACCATCTATGTTATCTTCACAATCTCGATGATCTACTTCTGATAGAGGTATAGTAGGGAAACGATCCCATAATGATATTGCAATTCTATTCACCGAATCTGGTCCATCTGACGACCAAAATATTCCATAATACTTTGGATCTGCACTGAAATCACGCTGTTGATCATCAAATTTTATTACATAGAGTGATTTGTTAGATTGTTGTTCATCTGGTGAGAGGTCTTTTACAACACTACCGAATATTCTGCTGGCATTTCAACCCACATTATGATGATTGATAATGATATCTACTTCTTCCTTCTGCTATACTCAACACGTCAATAGTACTACTTGCTGCAATATAATTAACAACTAATAACAAGTTGATTTATGTTTAGAAGTAATGTTTGCCTTATCTAATAGGTTGCTATTTGGTACCGCAATTACACCCCCATCGCTTATACCTCTTGTTACTCAAATATGAAGGTATGGTACCTCAATTCATGTACCACTTCTATTTATACCCTTGGCTTGCCGATAATATTGATTATCATCTCAATATATTGCAATGCAGAATCATTAACTCGAACAGTTGGGCAGTCAGTTTTATCATGGTTTACATAATGCTTTCAATTGGTGGTGCTCTGCTTGTTTGTTCGCCAAATTAACTCTTTATGTCTTACAACAAATTGCAATTTGCAATGCAAAGTAGAGACGCCCTTCCTATCTATCTCCCTTTCATTGATCGAGGTTGGGAGTTGTTCTTAGGCATAATAACATGACTGTTTCACAACAATCAGAAACACCGGCGGCAGCTCCTCAGGCTGGCGGCGGCGATGACATTTCCTCAAACAAATCTCCTACTCGTGAGGATCTTGAATCTTTAATTCGATCATTGGTTTCGACAGAGGTTTCAGAACGTGTGGCATTACTTGAATCACAAAGAAATGATACCAATAATGATAATCCTAAAGGTGCCCGACGTACCAATCCTAGTATAGACTTTGCATGGCAAAAGAAAGATACATCTGCAACAGCAAACGATAGTCCTATTAAGTTAGTAGAAGGCATACCAGAAAACAATAATGATATAGAAGAGGCACTAAATGAACGTATGTTACTAATTGAACAACGATTGGAATCATATGAAGATGAAAAAGACATATTAGAAGATGAAAGTGAATATCTATTATCAGAATCAACCTTCTCATTCTTGATTACACATTATCCAATTAGTATTCCTTTCATATTTGCAATGTTTAGTATGGCACTATCTATTTCATGTCTATCATTAACATTGGCCAGTAGTATTAGTAAAGGTACCAAAGGTAATATATTGGGTATACCTGCTGGAGTAGATAAGACCGTAAGAGCTGCACAGTTTCTAGGTGAGTAGTTGACCATTATATGTGCATTCTTGTGTTCAATTTTTGAATGGAGAAAGTTTATATGCAAATCTTGATTATTTCACTAATGGTGTGTATTGTTGTGTATCCCTATGTTTGTGCCGTATATAGGTGCATTAGTAGGAGTTTTGATGGAAGGTAAGAGGCATGGCTGTACCAAATGTGTTTTATTTAGTTAATAACAGATCATATTCTCTCACAACACATACCCTAACTCCTTTTTAGACGAGATCCCCCAGGGTTTACAGCTCATTGCAAATGCCGTTGGGCATACTCTTATGCTTAATGGACAGAGGGAGGTCAGGAAGAGGGTAATCATATCATCAATCTTTCGTCTGGTGGTTGGGTACTTATTCCTGTCTAGTTTATTCCTTAATATCATTCAGAACAGTGATGTGATTGAGATGTAAGTTTCAGTAGTTGTATTGTTGTTTGTCTGCTACAATCACATCCAAATCTTATATAATATCTTCTAAAACTTCCTCTAGATTCTATGACGTTTTGGCACTAGAGTTTGTTGAGAATATCGACGATACAAGTTTCGCCCTTGCCAAGAGAGGGTTCTTTGGTAGAAGGATGCTATTGGCAACAAACCAGAAATACAACCTTGAAATGGATGAAAGACGGTCTAGTGTCATTACAGGTGGTAGAGCCTCTTTGGATACGGAACGGAGACTTTCTTCTTCTGGTTTAATTACATCCAACAATCGAGTAAACATCATGGCGAAGCTTGTATACTTTCTAAATGTTGCCATCATATTGGCAGGACTAGGATACATTACGCAAGAACAGAATAATGGTAACTTTCGTGCTCGTAGAATTCAAGTTCTCTTTGATGAAGTGATTTGGGAGAATGCCAATGTGAAGCTGAATGATGAACCCGAACAGCGTCTCCTCATCTATTCCTACTTTAATGGATTATATAAGGAGGATGGTTCTCATCATGGTCATCCACGATATGTTGAGCAGAACAAAGAAGATGGAAAAGCGTTTAGCACACTCGCATCGGCACCAGGTGCGGAACTTGTATTCTGTAACGAGATTGTTTCCTGGGTGTTCCGTCATCCAAATATACTGTCTGATCACGACTGTGGTTGGTTGTGGAAAGCCCCCGAAACTGAAGATGATTATGATATTCTCAGTACAAGTGGAGGCGTATGGCAGGCTTGGATTGGCGAAGCAGTACTGTCACAGGTTATCATCACATCGAATGAATGCTCAGACACAGCAGATTGCAACTACTTCGGATCCTGTGAAGAGGGTGTATGTGTTTGCAACTCGGATCGTTTCGGTGACTCATGTGAATTTGAACTGCCATGCCCTTCTCTAGCCACCGAGAAGGCTCAATCATTGGGTAAGTTGGATAATGTATGTGTTTGTGTATGTGCATAGTCTGTTGTTCCACTCTGGGCAGAGACCTTACTCATTCATCTCTTTTTTGATCCCATTACTTGTCAGACTTGACTGGGTCTGACTTGACATGGAATCAAGAGAATCCGATTCGAGAGGTGGTTGGTCATTCTGTTTACAACCGACCGCTTTATATCCAAACTGGTTTAAGTGGGGAGCCTTATGATATGAGATTATACGAGTTACTCGAAAAGGAAACATCTGAAGAGCCATCTACACAGCCATCAAATGAACCATCCGTTTCAATCCTTCCAACCCCTTCTCCGTCTCGATCACCCACACACAGTCCAACAACTGCCGAGCCATCTTCCTCGCCGACCGTGTCTTTTCCTCCTACTATATCAAATGTACCCACAACAGCAACAAATGTGCCTACCTCAGGAAGTACCCCAACAGTAGGAACCAATCAAACAACATCACCAACCGAAGATATTACTCGACCTCCCTTTGCGGCAATTCAGACAGATCCACCGGTACGAAGTCAAAATGAGTATGACACTGCACCTGACTTTGCCACATTTGATGACTTCTTCGAAAGGAAGAGTTTACATAATCTAGAAGATATTCTTGAGGATTATTCGGTTGTTCTTTCATACACCGGATCTCGATTCTATGGTACTATCATTAGAGCAGATGCATCTCTTGACGAGCTCTATTCTAAAGATTATCACGCCTTCTGGGATCAAAGCTTTAAGATCGATCGGACTTTCATTATTAGTGATACAACCTTTTCAAGTACACCCGTCGGAGTAGACTGGTTTGAAATGAGACGGCGTATAAACTCACTGCTCAATCCAAACGTTGACTTCTCATATGGCCCGTATGGTGCACTCATACCAGTGATGAACTATCCGTAAGTTGATTCAAAAACTTCTACTCATTTGTATACTTGTCAATTACATCTAATCTTTGCTTTTGGTATAGGGGCACCGGATTCTTTCACTGTATCGATGAAATGCCAAGTACATCTCCATCTTGGTCGGTAGCCCCATCATCACAACCATCTACTTCTCCTCCTTGTTGGGTAGTAAACATTAATATCGAACATGATAATTATCCACACGAGATAACATGGACTATGTCAAAGATTACAGACATAAGCAAGATCAATAATGTTACCCAAGCGGATAATATGATTGTAGCAGAAGGTTGTTACTCCAATACAGATGACGTTACAGCAGATGGGTGCCCAGAAGAAGCAGTTGACAAATTATGCTTACAAGAGGGTAGCTATGAGTTCACTATTCGAGACAAATATGGAGACGGTATTAGTGATCCTGCTGGATATTATGTCATTGCATCAAACGGAGACGAAATCAAACGAGGAGGAGGAGACAATGGATTCAAGGATGTGGAGACCACGGTATTTGCTATGCCTTTACTTGAAAAACCTTCAACACAACCATCAATATCATATTATCCTACCTACCAACCAAGTATATCAGCACAACCAACGACTTCATCATCTCCTACTGAGGAATGCTGGTTCGTTAATATTAATATTGAGCATGATTATCCAGAAGATATAACATGGGCAATGTCGAAGATTATAGATATAAGCAATGAAAAGAATGATACCCAAGCGGATAATATGATTGTAGCAGAAGGTTGTTACCCCTCTCTTGGGACTTACAATCAGGACTGTCTAGAAGAAGCGGTTGGCAAATTGTGCTTACAAGAGGGTAGATACGAGTTCACAATTCAAAATAGAGATACAGGCATTTATGATCCAGGATATTATGTCATTACATCAAACGGAGAAGAAATCAAGCGAGGAGGAGGAAATAATGGGTTTGAGTACAAGGAGACCACAGTATTCAACATGCCTCTACTTGAAAAGCCTTCTACACAGCCGACTTTCTCTATACTCCCAACAAACTCTTTAATACCAAGCAGTTCACCCTCAGTTGAATTCGTCTGTCAAGTAGTCTCAACTAAGAAGGAATGTATAAAACAGTTGGATAGTTGCATGTGGGATAATGAGATGGATATTTGTATCGATGCTGCTACTTCATTTCCCACGTTTTCTCCTTCTACCATGCCAACATCGACGTCAGCATACCCAAGAACATCTCCTCCATCCATCATCACGCCATTTCCGACGGAGAGTGGAGGATTCAATTGTCCTGCAGTGAGTTTGGCAATCTGTTTCGACTGATACTGTATACATGCTTACTATTACTGACATTCAAACTCATACTTATTTCTTTTCCTACTAAACAACAGGCAAGTTTTGTGGGTTGTACAGCACCCGATCCATCAGACTTTGAGGATGAATGCTCAACCGTCGGTCAACCGTGTATAAACGGCAGTCCTGGAGAGTTTTGCTGTCGTGATGCATGTCCACGGAACTATTGTACCGCCAGACAGGCCTCTTAAACTTGAACTCCCCATTGATATGATATCGATCAACAAATCATTTTGGTATTCGTGGTATTCTCTTCAATCCTCGGTGAGTCGGAATAGTCAAGTAGTTAGATGTTAGTTAGCTGTTTGGTTAGTGTCAGTTAGAACATTAGAATACGATTAAGAATGAGACCCTACGGCTTGGTGCAATGAATAAGGAGCCGCAAGGGGAAGTTCACCACTGAAAGTAACAACAGAGAGAGGCGCGGGTTTTATAGATTGGTATTCTCTAGTATGCCGACCACAGCTGCATACAACAGTTGGTTATAAGAGTATCATGTTCTTGTGTTGGTTTGCTGTGAGCGAGAGTGCAGTCTCGACTTGGGTTTCGGTATACAATCCTTCTTCTTCATCATATTCATCATCAGATGACTCATCGTCCTCATTCTGCCACTTACGAAACGCATTCGTACGTTGCACGCCTCCTCTGGGTGGCAGAGTCCGTGCCTTCTTGGGACTAGGCTTCTTGGGACTAGGAGAAGACTCTTCCTTGTCATCATCTTCTTCATCCGACGACAGTACGATTGCCTCGTCGAGGTTCTTGGAGGGAGAATCAATTGTCAAGTCAACCACACCAGCATCATTTGGTGCGGCTGTAGAAGAGGATGATTTGGCACGGCCGGAGCTACTCCTCTTACGGCTTGCTGTGGTGGAATCAATAGCCTCATTATCATTTGATACACCGGCGGGAAGGGATGCACCCGCTAATGAATCACCCGCCTCTGATACGCCAGCCTCATTACTTCCACCACGCTTGGGGGTATCATCAATTTCCATCTCATCATCATCATTTCCATTACCGAAATCAAAATCATCAACACTGGCGGGAAGGGAAGCCTCATTATCATTTGATAAACTGGCGGGAAGGGATGGTTTTGCTGGTGCCGTCCTGAGCAGCAACATTCTCCTATGTGCCTCATCTTTCTCCTTTTCCTTGGTAAGAGAATCAAGGCTGAGACCCTGATACTTACGCTGATACTGTGCCACTATACCACCCGCGGCAGGAGTAGCACCAACACGTCGCAAACGACCACTAGTAAGGATCAGGCAGAGGGCAATTTCCTTAGCAGTTGCCTAAGATAGGAAGGATATATTCAGCGATGATTAGTCAAGCTTAAGCAATGAAGTAACAGCAGTTAAACAGCAGACAACATCTTACTCTTTCCTTCCATACTGCATGTAAGAGGCGGATCAACTCTTTACATACTTCCTCATCTTCCTTGTTCTCATCAGGGTCGTCCCCAGCACTATACTTCTCAGTAAGTAGAAGGTAACGCCTCTCATACTGTGATCTTTCAAGTGGTGGTTCTACACCACCCCAAGAATATTTCCCCCGAGAATTGTTAAAGTGACTGATAATACGTCCAATACGAGTGATATTGTTTGGATGTTCTGAAAGGATACTAGCAGTGAAGCTCATCATGGAATGTATTGACATATCTACACCCATGAAATTTTCAGTCACACGTTTATTTTCAAATATATCACTAATATATGCGGCCACTGCACATTCCTTTTGAGACATATCAGCTATATTTGATGTTGATAGAATAATGCGGATATTAGGCTTTGATGATATTCTTGTTGTAATATTACGAATGCTGGTGTTTAATCTTGTACCATAATCCAAAGTTCCCCTTGCTGATGCATGTGCAAGAAGTAAGTCTTCTGTGGAACATAACATTTTAAATGTACCACTATCTTCTTTGGGAAGTGCAATACTAGTTGATGTAGCACCCACGGCGGGAGTATTAATACGTTGCAAATCTGCATTATTATCCCCACCAGATGCTAATGTGGGATTGTTGTTTAATGCACCCGCGGTAAATGAAGGTGCACTATTACTCGTTGGAGTAGGTGCACCAACATTGTCAACCTCCTTGGTATTTGTAAATGCTGTTGGACAGGCAGGGATGGTGCCGGCGGCGGTGGAGGATTTAGTAGCACTATTGGACATACTATTGGTGAAGGTAGCATTGTTGTTTGATGCAGCCGCGGTACTATTAATACCATCCTTATTACCACCAGCCTTGGCATTGGTATTTTCCCAAAATTCCGGACGGGCAAGTATCGGACGGATAGGGATGGTACCGCCGGTGGATGATTCAGTAGGAACATTGGATTTGAGTGGTAAAGTTGGGGTGGTATTGTTGTTTTTATTATTGGTCAATAATGGTGGAGCAGTAGATGAAGGTGCACCTGCACTGAATGATGGTGCACCTGATGATAGTGTTGACTTTGGAGTTTTTGTAGATCCAGAGAAACTGGGAACGTATGACGATATCCACCCTCCAATCCCTTTAAATTTTTCCTTAATACCACTACATGACACACTAGGTGTTGATGCAATAATTGCAGAAGATGGTGGATCAGCAGCCTTGGTCCAATCTTGAATTTGCAATTTAACACGTTCCATGTTTGCATTTGCAAAATGTGCCGTGGCCCTATCATTGGCACTAATATCCAAATACATATGAATCCAATGATTACCAGTTGTTGATCTGGCACCCCAATATTCCGGGTCTTCCGACGTATCAAATTGTTTGAGATATGAACGATCAGCATCTGAATAAAAATTGACTTGTGATTGTTTCAATACCATATCCTTTTGTATATGATAATACAATTTAACACTACCATCAGGATTGTGAAGGGCAATAACACCTGGTGGTGCATTATGGCGAACTGGTGGCGCCGCAATCATTACTATCCAATTGATATAAATGGTAGCGAGAGAGAGGTTATAAACTTTTATGTAGTAGGAAGAAGGTGCACCAAATGAGAGGATACCGATATTATCAAAATCAAAAGTCAACCACACAAACTTCTTTGTCCTATTTACCTGTTTTCAGTGCTCTCTACATATATTATAACAATAAAAACAGTGCGAACTATGTCGAATCCTTCTGTGCCTAAACCAACTGGTTGGGATAAGGATGCATACTACAAGAAGATAAGAGATGGACCACTCAAGAAGTGTGGCAAATGCGGTATTGAAAAGAAGAAGTGGAGTTATAGTAATGCTGAGTGGAATAAATTGGAAGATGAAGAGCGGATGTGCCAAGTTTGTATCAAGGCTGACCCCGCTGCTGCTACCGCCGCCGCCGCCGCTACTAGGGCTGCTGCCGCCGCCAGCAAGACAACTATTGCTGAACCAACTCGGGATGATATAGTAAGTTTATTAACCCAGCCACGAAATGTTATGGAACCAAACATTGTTACAAATGCCTTAGCAGAAGCAAAGAAGAAATTACAAGAAGATGAACTAAAGGCCACACCAGACTCTCCTGTGGTATTCAAATGATGGATTATGCGTGAGTTGTTAAGATCTATACCAAATCATATCTTGTTCAGCCTACATTATACATACTCACACTTTTACTTTGAACTATGTATTGATAAGTGGCACTGGATTCTTCCACTGTCTCGATGAAACGCCTTCTCCAAGTATATCACCATCGGTATCTCAACTACCAACAACAACTCCGTCATCTTCTCTATCTCCTACAAAAGAATGTGATACCCTAACCGTCACCATCTTGTTTGACGACTATCCTTCAGGTACTTCATGGTATATATCAAAGATTGTCGATGCCAATGGAATCTATTTAGAAGAGGCCGAGATTGTTGAGATGTCAGAGGATTATTATGATGTTGATCCACAGTCCTTGAAAGTACAAACTGTGTGCTTATATGAGGGAGTATATGAGTACACCATTCAAGCTCAGCTATGGAATGGTATTGCTGAACCAGGATATTATGTCATATCATCAAATGGTGAAGAAATCAAACGTGGAGGAACATGGGAGTATACCGAAACAACTGAGTTTACCATCCCGACAATGTTCACCAATGCTACATCTGAACCACCTATTGATGATTTGGATGTTAATACTACTCAAATATCAGATGATTTAATAACGGCTTTTGATGAAGTCACTGACCAAGCAGCTAATCAAGTACCATGGGACGATGAAGTTCCAATAGAAAATGTAGTGGAGGATGAGCCATTTAGTATTTAGTTGACAGAGATGTTTGTGTTGATATTTCTGTTCTATCGCACATATCTTATGAGCTTAAATATAAGATATGCATTGTTTTGAAGACTGTAGTTCATTATATCTAATTTCATATACTAACAAGTCAACACCAAAAGCAAAGTGTGCATAAGATGAGAGCAATGTTTTGTGGCCGGGTAGGTATCCTTTAGGATACCGAAATTAATCATCCACTTGCTTGTGTGTGGGAGATTAGTTCAGTAGGGGGTGGATATATGGTGTTTATACCACCAAACTCTCAGATAAAACCTCATAGTACTTATTTGAATCGATTTGGGTCGAGGAGTCTGTGGCGAAAGTAGGAGGAAAAAGATGATAGATTGTCAATTTCCATCATAATTTTTATGTTGATGCACCTTCTTATCATTACCATCAACTACCATGAAAGCCGTGCTTTACGTTCCGACGTGATATAAATACCAATCTATAACAGAAGAAGATGATATATTCACGACAATGGCTCATTGGATTGCAATTAGATCATATTGGTCCTCATCTCGACAGTCGATTTGTCATCATTGGTTTTATCTTTTTAAGACTACGATGCTTGGCTGCTGAGTGCTTGAGTTCATATTATATGCACTAAGGTATCAGATTTGACATGTAATGCTGCTTCATAAGAAGAGCATATACTAATAACAATGCAAGCAATACTTTTGAAGCTGCCGTACTGCCCATAGCAGTACCTTTGATAGCATTAAAAACCGCGGTCAATGAGAAGAACTAAATATTCCTCACTACTACATATATAGATGATGTACAATAATAATACCGATATCAGACAGAAAATAACTCAATAAACAAGAATATATCACTATTAACGACCATTACCATCAGTCTGCAACGCATATTAAATGAAAGAAACAACATCAACAATATGCCAACAAATGAAAAATACATCAAATTAGGGCATCATTCTAGAGAGAGGCCGCATTGCAATGATCTGCAATGATTAAATATGACTAGGTGGCTAATGATACACACATCTATGAAGAATTGATGGGTTGATAATATACTCCATGTGTTGCCATATTGGTATTAATATAGCGCCAGAGCTCAAAAATTGGCACGGGTATATAATTAGAATTTCAAGGTAGAGGGACAAGAATATGAATGAATAGCAGATGAAGAATAGTAAATGAACACATGATATTTCAATCTTCACTGGCTCGTCGTTTCCTTATATTTGAGGTAGTTTTAACAGTTATTGGCATTCATAATTGTTAGAGCTGGGGTGCACATATATGAGCACTTCGAAGGGGCGAGGATGCGTCTACTCATATGATCTAAGGCAGACACGAGTTACTTCATAGTTATTACACACGTCAGTAGAGAGTCCTATCAGGTTATAGATGGACGGAGGTAATTATTAAGGCCGAAGTGTTGAATCGACTGACACAAATTGGGATTAATTGCAATTGGCATTCTTCGATACTCGGTAGATGGTCGGTGGTCAAGTAGTTAGTTAGTTAGTCCAATATAAACATTATATTAGCTATGGGGTCATTATTAGTTCTCATGAAGAGGATTATCATTCGTTGCTGCTGACGTAGTATGGTCTATAGATAAGTATTGCAATGACCATCCGAATAAAGAGAAAGGATTACCGCTGGAGATTAGAAGTAAAATGAAGTGGCAGGAAGTTATGATTTTAGAGGGTTGGATATACGCCGACTTACAGCCGCATACAACCGCTGGTTATAAGAATATCACGTTCTTCTCTTGGCATTTCCTATGTCCAAACTATGCACGATGCGGCTTATTAATGTGCTGTGCGCTAGTATTACTTGGTTGGTATCCTTCGGGCTTGACAAGCAAGACAAGCTGTTGTCTAAATTCTACTCGTGTTAACTACTCGTGTTACAAAATGAAAGGAGTGTCTGGATTGTACCAACGTCTCGTTATAAAGTGATGTGTATGATTCCAGATACAATACAGCCACTGTGTTGAGTTGGAGATTTCTATATCCTTATTTTCGAGTGGTATCCTTTAGTCATTGGTGTCAAAAGACTGTTGATGTGAAATTCTTTATCATAGTGTCAGAATGTGGCCGCTGTAATTACGTCCTTACATGTGCTCGTGATATGATCAGAGTAGCCGTGCAGTTTTGTCAATTTGTGGGGCAAATGATTCACGGAAAGGTGGCAGTTCTAATCATTACCATTTCACTAGACATTGCGTCACGAATACCGTTTGAGACAAAATTTTGAGCTTTTGAGCAGCCCAATCGTATCGGTATCCTTCATGCAATCTTTTTTGAGTATTCAGACACGGACTCAATGGTCATTTACGAATACCGAGGTCGTTAGATTGGCTCTAGTGATTTATTGATCAGCCAAAGACGATTATTTTGCATTCACGTTATGAGTTATTCACGAAAGAGTTTGATACACATGGGATTGAGCAGTAGCACATTCAGTTGTGCCTATCTTCTGCCCATAAATTACAATTCATCGTCATTTGATTATCAAAAGTTATCAACATCCAACATCAATTGCAATACATCCAAGGCATATCAAACTACAAATATATCAAACACTAATAATGAACTTCTCATACTACCATTTCATCCTTGCTTTAGAAGCTGCCTCCCTCGTTTCAACAACCATGCCATCTGCAGTATATGCCCAGAAGAGTGGCCACCTCCGTAACAGACGATCAAACGATATCATTACATCTCCTCCCGAGTACAGTGCCACCACAACCACCAATAACGATCTTCGTCGGCTGTCTAATACTCAAAGCTGTATTCTCGGCCGAGAGGATATCATGCCTCAACTCGATGCTCCTCATTCATCTATCAAGGATCATGTATTTACATGTGTCATGGACCACGAAGACGAAGACACTACTTTTCGTCCTGGACGTATGTTTGATCTTGATATGGATGCTGATGATGAGGAATTCCTCGAGAAGCTCATGAACGATGGTACAATCAACCTAGGTCAATCCAAGTTAGATGTTCAAGGATTGGAATATGATGAAGAGAAGATTCATATCCCCAAAGGTTGGGGAATTGCATCGAAGGTAAGCAATGGCAAGAAGAAGACTCCCGGTAAGAAGACTCCTCCTTTTGGCAACATTTTCAACCGAAACTTAAAGACTGGTGATAAGAATGTCCTCGTTGTTAAAGTTGTTACTCCAGAGGTTATTGACCCTATTTATGGTAATGTAACATGTGCCGCATCACAACGTCCCGAAACACCCGCTGAGATTAGTAGTATCATCTTTGGTGAGGGTCCTACCGGTATTGCCAATAGCAATGTTAATATGAAGGATCAGGTTAGTGCATGTAGCTATGACAAGCTGACCATGTTCCCTACCGATGGAGATGATCAGATCAATGCCCCAGGAGTCATGACACTTGATATTGACGTATCGTTGTGCAATCATCGTAATATAATCAGAGATAATGCCATGTTAAAGTTGGAACAGACGCTGGGACACCATCCGACACAATCATATGATCATGTGCTATTCTTATTGGAAAAGTGTGTCCAGAATTGTGGTTGGGCGGCATTTGCTGGATCCAATAGTTGGTACTCGTTTTATCAGAATATCAATTACAAGGTAAGTACTTTGTTGTGTTCATATGTATGATCGATTGATGACCATTGAATGTTGTGCATATGATATGTCCCAAAAAGATATAAAGCGTATCCTCTGATAATCTCTCCTCTTGTCTTTGACTAATCCTTCTTTCCCATCATGTCTTTCTATTACAACAGATTCCCGCAGTAGTCATGCATGAGCTTGGGTGAGTATTGATGTGCCCACTTATTGACTTTGTACTAAAGATCACAATCTCATATCTTCTATTCTATTTTCATTTTCATATTAGACATAACTTTAATCTAGCACATTCGGGTGGAATTGACGGCGCCATCTACAGTGATAAGACAGGATTTATGGGTAATCCTGCTCATGCCCCCGGAGCTCGTTATGCAGGAAATCTCTGTTATGATGCTGCCAAAAGCTGGCAACTTGGATGGTATAACGATCATGATGTTACCTTCTATCCTGAAAACGAATCATCTACCTGGGGTACTGTTAATACGATGGTAGGGATTGCAAATTACGACCAAGCCACTTCGGACACACCAGTTCTTATCAAGCTTGAGACCGGATTAGCTGAAGACTACTTTATCAACTTTAACCGTGCTACTGGCATCAATGAGCAGAATGTTGAGGCAGATGATGAAGTGACCATTGTAAAAGCTAACGCAGATACAAAATCCCAGAGCTACTTACAGGCTACATTACTCGAAGGAGAATCTCATACGATCGATGGTTTGGGTACTGCAAGTGGTATTGTTGTGAAGTTACTAAGTATCGACAAGACGGATCCCGATTTGTGGAAGGCTGAGGTGTTTATTGGAACTGATCAGGCGGTAAGTGTTTACATTGTTCATCTCAACACACTCTTAGTATCCTTTCCTCCTCACTCACCAAATCTCTTTCATTCATCACAATAGACTATCCCCGGAGTCACTACCCCACAACCAACAACACAAAATCCAAGTAAATCTCCTACATTATCACCATCAGCATCTCCAGTTACGGCGAGTCCAACCAAGGGGCCTAGCAAATCTCCTCAACTCAACCCAACAACGGCTAGTCCATCCATGTCACCTTCGGTTCGTCCTAGCAAGGCTCCTTCTCGCATGCCGTCAAAGTCACCTAGCAAATCTCCCGTAACACCCTCTCCTACAAATGTACCAACCCCATCTCCTACTAAAAGACCAAGCCTAAAACCTACTCAATATCCAACTCGATCCCCAGTAGAATGTAGTTTGGCCGGAATCGGCCAAAGTTGTTCAACAGGATCAGATTGCTGCTCCGGGTTATGTACTGGAGGTAGCAAATGGAGTCGTGTTTGTTATTCTAATACGCCAACCACTCCAGCACCGGTTGCACCCACAACACCTGCTCCCGTTGCACAACCTACAACATCGCCTCCTTTCACACCTGCTCCTGTCGGATCATCATGCTCTGCATTTAAAGAACAATGCTCTGCCAATAGTCACTGCTGCTCTGGCAGTTGTCACTGGAAGAAGGGGACATGTAATTAGAGAAGGTCATAGTATCGAGTGTACAGTTTAGGATTCATAGAGGAGTGTTTCAAAGTGTTTACAAAGATGAGTCGTCATTGTGAGAGTGAGATCTGTCAGGGGGACATTCTCTATTAGATATTAGGATATATGTTATGTTGATATAAGTAAGTTAAAGATAAAGATACTTTCTAAGAATAAAGTTGAGTAATGCTGTCCATCATCTATGAGACCATTTCACTGCATGGCGGTCTATATACTACCTAGGAGTGAAGCCGACTGTGTTACCAACAACGACACATTGGTAAGTATAACCAGGTTGATACTTAGACCCACATAAAACTAGAAGGAACCAGCCCTCTATTTAGAGTAGTCAACTATTCCTCTAGTCATTAATATAGAGGACAGAGGTGAGGATATGTATGCGAGCAATCCTGCTTGAGGAATATACTCACTACATATCAATATAAAGTATGTCTCGGCAACCCAAAAACAACAACGAAGGCGGTGGTGATAATCAACAACCATCAGCCCCATTTCAATCTCGATCAACCACACGCAATAACAGTACCAACAATACTATAAACAATACCAACAACAAAACAGTAACATACTATCAACCCTCCGTACATCAATTTACATGCCGAGGCGCCTTCCATTTACAACCCGACTCCTCTAACAACACCAACTCTAACTCTTCCTCTTCGAATGAACGGTCATCACCACCAATAAACTCTAAAGAAGATTT
>Ga0214480_100194_pt1 | contig 29746 bp, 22 predicted proteins | sample M1_20Mar14CPVII9_3_FD_165042 | JGI IMG/M metagenome (GOLD analysis project Ga0214480, IMG submission 165042) | Marine eukaryotic communities from Monterey Bay, California, United States - M1_20Mar14CPVII9sort6BwellE17 | ecosystem: Environmental > Aquatic > Marine > Unclassified | place: USA... | reverse complement strand
ATGTGTAGTGGGTGTATATTACTGTGATTCTAAGTGTGATTGTAAGTGGTTTAAGTGTTGTGTGTGTGTGTGTGTGTGTGTGTGTTGTAGCTATTTGCCACATTAATATCCAAAACATCTCTCATCAACTTAAAATATAACATCTTCTAATAACACAGCATCGCTAAAAAACTTTGTTAGCTGTGGCACATGTCCATGGACGCAATGCAATACATGCTTCCCATCTTCAAAATCTGAGCTCTTCCTTCTTTCTTTTGATGATGATGTTTCTCAGCCGCCAAGCCTTACTTGCAGATGTGAAAGCTGTATTGATGCGGTTGGACTCCTACCACAGGAGGCACGGGATGCTGCTGATGCTCACATCAAGAGAAGTATATCTAGATTAGAAGAGGAATTAGAAGAGATGTTGGATCAGAAGAAGAAGAAGAAGAAGAAGGGGATGAGGAAGGCTCCACCCGAGGGTGGCGTACCCAACGCCGACGAGGTCCAAGAATCGAGTACCGAGCCTACTCCGTTTCAGGTAGAGATTGCACTCTCAAGTGGTCTTTTTAGGACCAAGCACAGCCTGAGGGTTCCTGATATTAGGAATCGCCTTGCAACACTCTTCCCTGCCGGTAAACTAGACAAAGAGAAGAATGTTGAGGATTACCTTCACGATAAGAAACTACAAGACCTTGGAAGGTCATGCTTTGATTCATTGAAGTCAATGGTCCTTGGGACTCCAAGGTTTAGTACAATATCAATGGCATCAATTGCTAAACTTGCCATCCCATTCCTTCGTTTGTTACATACTCAACATTGTCATGAGAATAATTGTATGCTCTGTCGTCAGACAGATTCTGTGGTAGAAAAGAGTGCAAGTGCTCATGGGAAGAAAATAAGGGAGGCAATTGAGTTGTATAACATAAGCTACCGTATTGCAAAAGATGCAAAGGCTGCAGCTAGTGCCAAAGCATATAAGAATGCAATGAAGGCATCAAAGAAGACTACGGGTGCATTTGATGCAAACTTTGGTTACAGGGCAGACATGGTACGTTTTGTTCTCTCTCGGGGTAGTGATCCGTTGCTTCTCCAAAGTTGAATCTATTCTTATTTCTCCTACTGCTCTCTACTTCACTCAGACCGATAAGAATAATAAATGCCCAGTCTGTGGACATTTATTGCTACAATGTAAGTATACCGAGGCTGAACTAAGGTCAATGAACAAGAAGAAGGAAGAGGAGCATAAAGAAAGGCTTGAAGGGTATCAAGACCAGCCAAACAATATGGTTAATTCTGCCAATCGTCCCCGGCATCACACAATAGTTCAAGAGTTCAAATGCGCTTGTATAGACGTGTCGGGGGTATATTGTCCTGAATGTAAGGGAGAAGACGACGACTGTGAAGTGTGTAACTGCCAATGTACAACTGCATGGATGAAAAAGAAAGAATTCCAACTCATCTCCACACAAGCTCAGGCTAAGAAGAACAATATGGAAGAGAACCAGGCACCCAAAACTGTAGAGCAGAATATGGGTGCATTCGGTGGTATGCTTCAGCAATGTATGGCGGTAAGTTCATGGTACTTGTTGTACAGTACTATATCTTCTAACATTACTTCCCTATCTACCAACATAGAATTCAGCGGCCGAACTAAGTCATATGGGAGAAGAGATCACCGTCGATAGTCTTGCCGGAAATGCCGCTAGGTATATAGCTCAGAGTGAACTTGAAGAGGGAGTCCAGCACGCTGTTGCTGGGCAAATGGGTGTTCCGACTGGTATGCTTGGTGGTGACAAAGTGAGTATGTATCAGTCGGGATCAGTCGGCCATCGCTTCTACGGCAACAAGTTGGGTGCTAGATCTGGACGGACTGGGTCTTTTTGTCTACAGCAAGGGGCGAGGACACGGCAGCAACAACAACATCAAGCAGCGGCTATGGCAGCACTACCACCAGCGGCGGCATCAGCAGCAGCAGCAGCATCTCTCCCTGTACAAAAGGACACGGAGCAAGGTTTTGAGAAGAGGGTTGTACAGCAGATTGTGTCTGATCCTAATTGGGATCCAACTTCCATGAGGAGGAAGAAACGAGTATTGGATGATATTGCAACAAAGAAGAGTGATGGAAATTCGTCAAGGATGATCATGGGCAGTTTTGTTGATGGTGAAGAGTCACCAGCAAAGGGTAAGTCTCAAGAGGCAGTTGATAGTATGTTACGCTTCTCCAAGACACCTGACAAACCCGAGGAACCCGAGGAGGAACACAAAGATGGAGAAGAATAGGTTGACAGAGAGTATAATATACTAACCAATTTAGATACTATGTGGTATTGATAATTATCTAGATTATACATACTACACATCTTCTGTTTGACTACTCATCATCCTCATTCCAATACCCACAGTCTTTGAACAGATCATTAAATCCCCCCATCCCAGTTCTTGTATCAATAACATCTCGTATCTCTTTAATGAGTTGTTCCTCATTTCTAATCTTATTCCATCTCCTTCGGATTTCACAAGCAAGTTGATCAAATGCAAACTCAATAGGAGCTTCGTTTGGTCTGTAAGGTGGGCGACAAATAACTCCATGTCCAGCAGCATCCATGGTATCATATATTTCATCAGATTTGTGTGATTGTAAATTGTCGTGCATCAATACCCGTCTTGGTTCATCAGGTCTTAACTTGTTGAGGAAGTAGTTCTCAAGGAAGGACTTGTATGCCTCGGTTGTTGTTCCCTTATCTGTGGAGACACGATACCATATCCTTGGCCGTTCAATTGATCCAGGTTCATCCGCACCAAGAGAAGGATTCCCTGGCTCAATTATCATGATAATAACTACCTTTCGGGAACTCCTCCCGTAATTGCCTTGCTTCCTAGCACGTAGACCTTTAACAGCATGCCCATAATTCTGATCTGCATCTCCAAGAACTAGTGCCATCTCATCTGCATCACACAATTCCTCACGGCGTACATTTCTAACACCGGCAGGGAAATCAAACCTCCAGAAACATTCGTGTAGGTATTGATTCTTCGGAGTAAATGCTTTGTATGCGGTGGTAGAAGTCTTCTTCCTTGTCATACCAATCTTTTCTAATCCACTACTAACCTCCGAATCGGTCAATACCCGTCCATCATCAGAATATAAAGCAATAAACACAGCACACTGAGGACGTGTTGCTTGTGGATAAATCTTTTTAAAGATGGCAAGTAGGAATAGATGTATTCCAGTAACCGATGACGAAGCTTTATTTCCAGTCTTTCTCTTGGATATAGTACCATCCTTTATCCAACGTTGAACCGACCGGAGAATACTCCTGGGGATGGCATTACCCGATTGATATAATTCAACCATCATATCTTTAAACTCTTCCGAATATCCTTCACAGCCACCATTACTCGGATGCTTCTTAGTAGAGTCACGTGGCACTCCCTTCTTACGTGGAGCACCAATCTTCTTGCGGAATTCAGCACGATCTTCCTCTGTCATATTAAATCCTTTCTGATCTGTAGCATTGTCAATTATCATTTTATCATTTGTTGGTTCTTCATCTCCCAATAATTGATCTAAGCTAGAAACTACACGACGATGCTTACGCTTTTTCCGTGACTTATTACCACAATCTAAATCCGTTATTGGGCGTCTTTTCTTATCACCAGGCATTGTGCTAATACTATACTAATGATTGAAGAGGTTGCTAGTTTAATTTGTTATGCTCAACAGCAAATTGGTATATCTAAAACCACTATCACACGATGTTAATAGACGCTATACATCAACCAATGGAACTAGTACATCACCTACACCTAGCACTGATGTGTAGAGCATCTTATACTGCCCTACGATCGAGCAAACGAAGAGCAATGGGGATAGTAGAGATAATGATGCAGTTGCTAAAATCTCGCTTAAATTGAGTTATTTACCTACAAATCTCGCTTAAATTGGGTTAGAACCGAGTTAAAAAATGAAAAACGACAATTGTTAGAATTTTGGTAGTAATGTGAATACTTTGCCCTTTACAACTACTAGTAGTACAGCACTAACTAATACAAAGCTCCAGATATGCCTTATATGATGATGAGTAGTCTTATCGTTCGTACTTCTGCTCTTCGTTGTTGCAACATTCATCCAAAAGTGTGACTCAAAGTCCAACAGTCCACATAACTCTTGTCCACAAAAGAATATATCTGATGGTAAAGTAGTACAATTGAAATCAAATACTAATGACTTGTCATTTATACGCCCATTATTATCAATAATGCTTCCATTAACAGCATTTGCTTGAGCATTATAACATTCCCTTGAAGATGTATTATCTTTAACAATGAAAGTTTCATTCGATTCATTCTCGGCAATATGTATATCAGTATGATTCGTTAAACTTCTATTGTACCGACCTAATGCATCAATTGTATTCATCCAATATAATACTGGCATTGTACTATCACTAATAGTAGATGATGTATACTTTTCATAACGCTGACGTGACCATGATATATTAGCATTTAAGTCAAATGTTAATCCATCTTTTCTATCTGTCATATTGGCAAAGATGTTATATTGACTTGTTGATACTCGTTTCAACCATATCTTGCCATCCTTACTGTCATGATGTTCACTATCTTGTGTTGATGTGGTTGCTGTAATCCGTTGTCTAGACTTGCCATATGATATGGAACGTCCTACATCCATGAATAGTACATCATCACCATATGGTAGAAGCGTAACAAATGTATCAATCTCATATGTAATGTTCAGTGTCTGTTTTGGTTTGTGTCTTGATGATGATGCAAGGACCGTAAATTGATTTGTTAGTGTAACATTATAACCACTACTATTGTTGATCAGCTGTATTGTAGTTTGAGGTTGTGAATGTAAGGAAGTAGTTGAGAATGTATCATACATTGGTGGTACCACTGCCTTATTATCCGAATGATCAGGGTAGAAGATCAATGTTGAATCAAGTGACCAAACTCCCTCATGAGTCAAGTTCTCTTGTTCAATGCTGCTACCAATACTCTCGCCGGTTACAATTTGCAATCCAATATCAATAGTTGCATTCCCCTTGCCCAATAACAAATCATGAAACAATCCCATAAATGGAGATAAGTCAAATCGATATGGTACAACATTAAAACTTTCAATACCCGTTAATGGTCTCCATAACATTGGATTAATACCACCAGTATAGACTGTTGGATATGGTACGACCATGCCAACTATTTGATTATTAATCAATACTTGAAGTAATCGTATTGGTCCACCACCACATTTCTGTGAGGAGCTAATTGGCGTTGGTAGATTTGTATAATAGAATTCTTCACATCCATGTCCCGACGCGTATACATCAAGATAGATTCCATTACCTAGTTGTTCAGATTGTCTTATACTTAATGGCAAGTCATTTCTTGTCAATGTATGGTTTTGTAGGGTATTGGTCTTTGTTGATAGTGTACTCCATAATGATGTAGCTGTATAATTTGGTTGTATATGTTTGTGTACTGTGGGGTTTAGATTTGAAGAACGCCTTCTTCTTCGTTTGCTGTTCTTTGTTGCAGTGGACTCTTGCTGTTGCTTTGAGGTATAGAATGCCAATGAGCAATTAGCATATATAACACCCGTATACTCCTTATTCACCATATTTGGTATTGATATCGCCGCATATACCTCCTCTCTATTACCCTCGTGGTCTAACAATAGTAAAGCAGATGCATAATCGGTAACATCTTTTGTTACACTCCATCGTATAATCTCATCTGATCCATCAGCATTATGCATACCTGACGGTTCGGGACTTGTGGTTCGTAATAGTTCGATATTGTTTACCCAAACTGCTCCGAATCGATCGTATTGTATACCAGAAATATGTCCTGTGAATTCTAATACTATTCGTTCGATATCATCATAATCTACTCTCTTGCTCTCTTCGTCATTACTCTCTCCATTGCTATGATGAGCTGTATGATTGTAACTATAAGGTTCAACCCATAATTTATTAGTAGTATTTAATACAGCATCATGTATGATCTGTTGTTTATGTAGTAAGGTGTAATGATTAGCAAGTTGTGTAGAGAGAGATGGTGAGATTGTTATTGGATTTTGATATGATGGTAGCATTTTTTGTAGACCACGTAACTTTTATCAATTGAAACAGTGTTAAACACTGATATGCTCTCTTTATCCTCGATACCAAAGCTTGATTGTTTCCTTCTGCGAGCCTATTGAAGAGAAGAGCGCAGCATACTGAGGTGGAATACGGTTAGCTCGCCAAAGGTTCGTCTCTCATTGTACCTAGGTGATAGCGACGAATGCGGATAGCAATAGTATTAGAATAAAAGCAGTTCATATACCGAGGGCATATCAGTAAATCAGTTTTTGTCGCCCTTTCGATTAGTGGTGGTTTCAGGGTGATAGACTTCTTACTCTTATCAAACATCTACGATATACCAAAATACAAGACTTTAGTGGCCGAGGTCGTAGTATATTGTTAGCGGTGTTAGTACACTATACTCTTCATATAACACAACGAAATTATTAACATTATCAAACACTTTATAATAATTGAGTGTGTACCATTTTACTTTCGGGAATTGGTATCGGCCACTCATATTCGACATAAACAAATAATTTACTGCAATGGAGACATTTACGGATGATACCGTAGTTGCACTGGCCTCGTTCTTATCACCACATGATATGTTGAGTTTAGCATTATCATGTAAAAGATTTGGAAATAAGTACGGTAATACAACGAGTCGGTCGAGACGAATGGCTGCCAGAGAATCAAATAAAAGCAGAGGATCAGACAGAGAAGTAAGGCAAAGAACAGAATCAATATCATTAATGGAAGGTGCAGCACGTACGATATTACACACCAAATGGACAGATGACGAGAAGAATGCATTGCCTAGACGTGGAAACGAATCATGGATTGGTTTATATCAAGAGTTTCTATTAGTATTCCGCTTACCATTGCAATTCGATAAGTTTGCTGGACAATGTATGAAATATGTAGAAAGGGGGAACAAAACAACAGTCTGTTCATTTGGATTGACGATCAGTTCTGCTATATGCAGCAATGTCATGAGGGCTGGAAAGCATTGCGTTTCATTTCAGGTCAATGATGATAATCCAACGAAGTATGGCATTTTGTGTGGAATTATGAGACCAACAAGAGAGGATATTACAAGTTTGGCACAATGCCATCCTGCCGATGACGACCTATTTAGCTTTTCTCTGAAAGATTATGAGGTGTTACACCAAAATAATGTTGACTGCTGTTTGTTCAACACGTGTACGGGAAATGGATTACTCCGAAGATGGAAAACAGGCGAATGGAGGAACGTTGGCATGATGGGTTTTATTCACTGGGAAGGGATGGAAGAAACAAGAGAGGCCTCATTCAAAATAGGATTCGTATTGGATCTTGACGAGGGTACTTTAGATGTATATAAGAATGATAGGCGTCTTGGAACTATGAAGAGTGGATTGGTTGGAGAATATTGTTGGGTTGTGTCGAGGGAAGGTTCGGTATCGGTTGCTATTAGTAGACAATTGAGGGTGCTGGGTGGTTGAGGCATTTACCGATCGGTGGTGACACACTGCATCATCTAGTTAAACTAGAACAGATATCTCCAATAACCGATATTAACACAAACTGAAAAACTCAAGTTGACAATACGATCCGCAAATATCATACATCTTAGTAAGAAGTTAAGTACCTCTTGTTTTCCACTAGTCTTTTCAAGGCAGCTTATCAATACCGAGAGCTTCTTCAACTATTGTAATGGTGCCATTTACAATATCAGTAACTTCTGTGGGCTTTGGTAGTGTCAGTGTGTCATTCATAGACGGTGATGGTGCTGATGATGTGACATTAAGGTCATCGTCAACAATTGTACCTTCTTCATTCGTCGAATCTGTAGAGTCTCCTATGAAGTTACCATCAGTGTCTATGAGCTCATCAGATTTGGTGATATTGTTTCCATCAGAAATTGTTGTTTTTGTCTTGAACTTTCCAATCAGGTGGCTTCCCTTGTCATCTACACTAGCACATATCTCCTCTCCTCCTTCTTCATTATCAATTGATACCCCGCTTTTAAGTTTATAGATCCCTGAACTTGAACGGCTCTCAACGAACTCAGTTTCATCTGTAGCATTACTGCTCGTTTTTATAATTGTCCAAACTCCACTAATGTTACGCGGAAGGCAGGTGTAATAAAGATAAACACCATCTACAAACTTGCCTGTACCTCTAACTAATGATTTGCCGCCATATGCACCCTCGATGCCTTCCATTGTATCAGGATCAACTATTACCCAATTAATTCGTGTGTTAGTCTTCTCTTTCACTGCCACTACAAGGGGTACATCCGATATACTTTTATCTATCCCCACAAGTTCTTTCTCACTACTGGTTTGTGACGATATAAATTTACTGCAATGCCTTTCAACTTTTTTATAATGATCTTCGTCGATGATTTTCTGAGAGCACCGATAATTCCCTTGAGATTGGTTGATAACAATAATTGATGTAGATAACCAGGCACATGTCACAAACAGTAGCATGATGAGATATCTCAGCTTGCCGTCTAGATATGCTACCCGATGTGATCCGTATCCACAAAACTTTGTCTCACTTGGCAGTTTGTATGCGTCGTAGTTATACTTGGCAACAATCACATGGATGGCACCGGCACGGGCGTTCATCCCTAAAAACCCTTGTAGACATAATCTATACGCGATATTATCCAAGTTTGTAATGGCCTGGAGTGTACTAAAACTTAACAGTACATTCCTAACGGTTGTTTCTTGCATGATGGTGATAAAGGCAGCAATAATTGCAAAGAGTCCTTCTACGACACGAAGTAAGTTATGGAGATGCCATTTCTGTTTCTTATTGGATGTATTGGGGAAGGCATGATCAAACATTGGTTTCCTTGTATCATACCCACGAAGGATTTGTGATACTGCCCCTGGAATCTCACTCGAAGTAACGGCCATCAAGAATACACTAATATATTGAGATACTATAACCTCTGTACTTGCCTCAACCGGAAAACTAAACGGATTTGTACTACCACCCAACGTTTCGGATGTGGATTTATAATTGTCATATGTCAGTAATGATAGAAGTGTAATCTGTAAACACCACACGATCCATGCAATGTAAAATGTAATACGTGTATCTCCCCAAGGATCTGATGCCACGATGAAACTAAAAGATGTTTCAGGCAAAAGCAACTCGCCCTGATATATCTGTAATGCAATGCCGTCCTTGGTTTTGTATTGTTTACGCGTGCTAACCGAATCTTTGCTATATCGTACTCTATCATATTTGAATTCAATTAATGATTGTAAATCTCTATTTTCGTGATCTGTACATGTACCTCTTACATAGTTCTCTTCGGGGGCTGTTACTTCGAGTGGAGTTAGTATATCTTTATCGACGGAGGAGTCATCGTCAACTTTATCTACTGCAATGACCTCATTATTATCATTATTACTAGAGTTTATCCCCGCTTCACAGTCGTCAGCCGCATCGTCAGCAGGTCTTTTCTCAATTGTTGCCGTATCTATATTGTCCACCGGCATGATTGTACCTATGGTGCCTTGGTCTTGGTTATGAGAGAGTATATTTGTAAATACGCTAATCTAATTTTTGCTCACAAGATGTGTGTACTATATGCCACTGTTTAATTAATTGCTTTATATAACAAGTAAGATGTTCAATGCTCTGCTACAAACCTCTATTTCCAGATAGGTAGTATATTATATTGAACCATACAAGTTGCGAGGAGAGCAATATGTAGACGCAGGCAAACGCACCAGTAAGTATGTGAGGAGAATGCTTCTTTATGTCTTGAAACTTAAAAAACGAAAGAAACTTCTTTGCCTAGGCAACCATATCAACTCAAAGTTCGGCTGCTGCTATTATTGCAATCAATATAGAGGTTCTTGCCAATCAGAATTCAATTCATATCACACTATATACTGCATTAAACAGGGAACATAAATCTCCTTTTATAGTAATCTATAAATTGTACTGTGATAGCACAAACAATACAATTAACAATCAACACAAGATATGTCATCTATCAAATTATTCTCAATTATGCTGGGTGTTGGTTCACCCTATTGTCAAAGAATAAGTAGGGCGTCATCGTCAATATATCGTGCTACATCTATAGTGTCAACTATACCGCAAGAATATTCTACTTGTGCTGCTACGAAAAGTTCTAGACAGTATAACTCGACGGCTCGTGCAATCTACACATCAACATATTATCTAAACAATCAACATTTGCAATACAGCCCAAGAAACTCATTGCAATCAACAGCTCGCTCCATATCATCCACTCCATCAACAACTAACGATAAACCACCATTTCGTAAAATACTAATAGCAAACAGAGGCGAGATAGCCATCCGTATAATCGAATCAGCACACAAGCATAACATTAAAACAGTTGCCATCTATTCAACTGCCGATGCAAATTCACCACATGTCACACTAGCAAATGAGGCTGTATGTATCGGACCACCTGCCAGTTCGGTTAGTTATTTAGATATTAATAAGGTTTGTAAGGCTATTGAATTGACTGGTGCCGAGGGTGTACATCCTGGATATGGTTTCTTGAGTGAGAATTCACATTTTGCTGAAAGGGTTGAAGAAATGGTTGTTAATGAAGAACCATACAAAGTTGATGGCGAGAGCACAAATAACAATAACAGTCAAGAGGAGAAGAAGAAAGTCAAGTTTATCGGACCATCCAGCCATGCAATTGAATCACTCGGTGATAAGATCCAATCAAAACTAATAGCAGATGAGGCAGGAGTGTCAACTATACCAGGGTATAATGGAGAGATAACCTCACCTGAACATGCTATTCAAATAGCCAATGATATAGGCTACCCCATAATGATTAAAGCATCCTCTGGCGGCGGAGGTAAAGGTATGCGTATATGTTACACTGACCCCGAGGTCCTCGAAGGATACAAATTATCCAAAGCAGAAGCTCTCTCATTCTTCGGTGATGATCGATTATTAGTTGAAAAGTATGTAGAAGATCCACATCATATTGAGATACAAGTCTTATCTGGTATGAATCCAACAACGAATGAATTGGATATATTATGCTTTGTTGAACGAGAATGTAGTATCCAACGTCGTAATCAAAAGGTTATTGAAGAATCTCCCAGTCCACATTTATTACCAAGTACAAGAAGGGAAATGATACGTCAAGTGAAATCATTGGTACGGAATGTTAATTATGAAAGTGCGGGTACTGTTGAATTTCTAGTAGATAAGCATCAAAACTTTTATTTCCTGGAAATGAATACAAGATTACAAGTTGAACATCCGGTAACTGAAATGATTAGTGGTGATGGATATCATACTGGGAATTATGTTGATTTGGTCCATGGTATGTTAGAGGTGGCCAGTGGACGGGGTATACCACAAAAGTACTTAGATTTAGTGGATGATAGTGAAACTGAGGAGAATTTCAAAGATGGTGGAGAGGGTGCCAATGTACGGTATACGGGACATGCTATTGAGGCACGGATATATGCCGAGGATCCATTTAGAGGATTCTTACCTAGTACTGGTCCGTTGGTAAAGTATGTCGAGCCTCCTTCTCTGTTAAATGTCAAATCTAGTGATAATGGAGATGAGGACACATGCCATATCCGTATAGACACGGGAGTAGTCCCCGGTATGGTCATTACACCACATTATGATCCTATACTTTCCAAGATTATATCATACAGTCCAACATCACGAATTACCGCCATATCAGGCCTGGGATCAGCATTAGATCAATATCTATTGAGGGGTGTACAGCATAATGTACCATTTGTTCGAGATGTATTACGGAATACAGACTTTATTCAAGGGTATACACCCACGGGATTTATTGGACAACATTACCCTGATGGATTTAGTGGTGGACAATTATCAGAGAGGGAACGGAGAGAATTGGATTTTATTGCAACGGAGATTGCTAGGATGAGAGAAGGGTTGTTGAAGAATCCGCCAATGGCATTATTAGATGGAACAGATGGAGTTATAGTGTGTTTGGGTGGCATGTTTGGTGATGCCTACCTCCTTTGTCATCAATCGATTGATGACGAAGGAGTTCTTTCTTCCTATGTGACAAAGATTCAAAATGGAGATGATGAAATAGTATTAATTGACGACGGCCAGTTCATCGAGATGTCTGAATTGGAGTACGAACCATCAAGTGACTTTGCTAATGTGCAAATAGGAGGAGAAAGTCGAGCTTTGCAGGTACATGGAGAAGACGAGGTTGGTATGATCAAATTGACAATGTATGGATCTGATACAGATGTTCTTGTCATGAGTCTTGATGAATATAAGTTGTCATGTCATATGGAAGAACCTGTTCCATTAGACCTTGGTGACTTTGTACTAAGTCCCATGCCTGGTACCTTGATTAGCTTTGCTGTCAAGGAGGGTGATGTTGTTGAGTTGGGCCAAGAGTTATGTGTCGTTGAGGCTATGAAGATGCAAAACGTAATCAAATCTCACAAGGCTGGAGCAACGGTTAGTAAATTACACGGAGAAGTAGGAGCTTCATTACGTGCTGATGAGATCCTCCTAGAGTTTGAAAAGATGGAAGAGTCAGGGTCTGTGTAATGAGTACAAAACTTCTTAGAGTCACGGTCGGGTATATCTCGGGTATATCTACTTTAACAAAAAGTAAGTTAAGATAGTAATATTGAGACAATAGGTGTTTAGTTTCATGTGGTATTTGCGTCTAGTGCTGAGATGAAAACGGTTAACGACCAATAGAAACCGATATTTTTCCGCCAGATACCAACGAGACGACCCAACAGTATTCTCCAACCAATCCTCTCCTCAAAGTTCCAAGTCGTCTATCGTTCTTATATACATCTAAAGTACCCTCGTCAAGATCCAATACGAATCCTACTTTGAATGAGGTCTCATGAGTCTGTTCCTCTCCTTCCCAGCCGAATGACTGGATACCATTTCGTCTGTTAGCCCGTAAACGCTGCTCCTCATTACATTTCAGTATTCGTATATCTTTTCCATCTCTCACGCATTAACGCATACCCCGAGTAAGGGACTAATAAACAGCAATCAACATTATTATCGGTGTGTAACGTCTCATAGTCCTTCAAAGAAAACCTAGAGAGGTCATTACAGACCGGATGGCATTTCCTCAAACTCTTAATATTCTTCGTAGTTGGTCTCATGATACCGCATCTTATTCCATCATTACTATTGACCCGAAAAGATACACAATGCTTCCCAGCCCTCATAATATTGCTGCAAATTGCAGTACCATCTGTTGTGTATACGGATCTCTTCGTATTTACTTTTGTTTTGTCTGAAATATCAACATATTTCGTACATTCACAAACCAGTTTATCAAATTGCAATGGATAACGGAACAACTTTAGAAACTCGTGATATATGCCAATCCATGATTCATCCTCATGTCTGGGTAAAGCATTCCTCTCCTCATCTGACCATTTAGCTTGTAATACCGTACGTGCTGCACCTTCCATTAATGATATTGATTCTGTTCTTTGCCTGACTTTTCTTGAACTCTCGTCTCTTGCCGCCATTCTTCTCGATCGACTTGTTGTCGTACCATGCTTATCTCCAAATCTTTTACAAGACAATGCTAAACTCAACATATCATGTGGTGATAAGAACGAGGCCAATGCAACTACGGTATCATCTGTAAATGTCTCCATTTTTTATATCGTGTACGTGAAATTATTTGTTTATGTATCTAAAAAGTGTCAGATATTGTACTCTCTTGAAATTAATACAGTATAGACGTTGCTAATCGGTATTGATTGATCCTATTGTTGATGGTTGGTCAGTATACTAATGTGGCTATAATATCAGTTTGTTAGTACAATAAAGACAATTTTTTGTTTTCAAGGTGACTAATAAGTTTGATAAAATATGATGTCTATCGCCCTAAAACCACCGCTAATCGAAAGAGCGCCAAAGATTGATATATTGAATGTATTATCAGTATATGAGATAAATTATATGGTATTATCAATAGGGGGTAGCCATTGACTTTTTCATCCCCACAATAAACTCTCAACTCTCAACTCTCATAAAAACTAGAGAGAGTAGAGAGAGGCTACATAGGTACTGTGTATTGCAATCCAGTTTGAGGGTATAAATCTATAACAATGATGAAGGCAACTCTCCTCTCATTAGGCTATACAATGATGGTGGGCGTATGCCTGCTTTTTATGAATATGAGCTCGGCATTGGCCATCAAATTTGATGCACCATCAATGACATCACTTTCTACCTCATCAAGATGTGCCTTTACAACAACATCACCTCGTAGTATATATTGCAGTGCATATACTACTTCTTCTAAATCTCGGTATAACATTAGTTCTAGATTGCAACATCAGTCTAGAACAATCCTCAAAGCATCAGAGGCTGAATGTGATATAAATTATAATATTGGTCATGTTTGCCCATTTACATTAACTGCCACATCAGTATTACCTTCATCAATAGCAAACAACCAACAACATAAGCAAGTTGTTAGTAGAAATCCAATAAAATGGGCTCGCAATGCTTCACAATCAATACGGTCTAAAGTTGTTAATAAAGTTACATCCATCAATCATAAATTGAAACGACGATCAACACAACCCATCAAAAATAATAGCAATTCAATACTCAGCAGAGACAAATATAATCTCTTCAACAAACAACAACGTAGTAGTCTTAGACCAACCTACAGTCTACTATGTGCCTTCGCCACCCTACTAATCTCAAGTACATCACGTATAGCAAACGCCTCAGGCGGAATAGTAAAGCGAGATCCAGATGCAGTACTAACACCCCTATCCAATAATGAATTATTCGCCAAGTTAGCAATATGGTTAGGTATATTCACCGCATTGGCATTATTCCACGCTGCTGAAATTGCCATAACTACATTATATCCATGGAAAGTTCGTGAATTCGCTGAAGAGGAGGAGAAACAAAAAGCATCATCAGGGTCGAAGAAACGTGGAACATTCCAAGCATTAAATGAAGATATCACACGTGTATTAACTACCATATTAGTAACATCAACGGCATGCAGTATCTACGCCACTACATTATTCACGCATTTAGCAGATCACATCTTTGGCACATACGCCGAGAAATGGAGTGCAATCTTCCTAACTGTTATTACCTTATTCTTTGTAGAGTTACTACCCAAGAATATAGGTGTTATTAATGCCGAACGTGTAGCACGATTAATGGTCCCACCAATTAATATGTTGGCGAATGTTATTGGTCCAGTGGGTTTTGCATTAAGTACATTGGCAAAGGGGACATTACGTTTATTTGGTGTACGTACGAAAGAAAATTCAGGTGTTACTGATTCAGAATTACGGTTAATTGTTACTGGTGCTAGAGATTCGGGTACCATTGATCATTCGGAACAAGAAATGATCAAGGGTGTGTTGAATTTACAAGATCAGAAGGTACGTGAGATTATGAAACCACGTGTGGAGGTGGTGGCTGTACCCAAGAGTATGAGTGTAGCAAGTGTGTTGGGAGTGGTGAGGGAAAGTGGATATAGTCGTATACCAGTTTATGATGGTGAGATTGATAATATTGTTGGTATTGTTTTGGCAAAGAGTGTATTAGACTTCTTTGTTAAGGGTGTGCTGGTGGATGGTGAAGAATATAAGAAACCAGCAAGTAAGAGTGGGGATGATTCGATTGTTAATGGAGATGATGGTAGTGGAAGTGAGGGTAATGAGAATCCAATTGAACAACCATCATCAACATCACAACAACAGGCACAAGAGGATATTGGAAAGTTATCATTCATTGATCCACCAACGGGTAAGACGATGGATCGGTATGTTCGATCCTTGACGGGTTCTCAATTAGCATCACGTATGGAAACTACCATTGACGATGCGGGGTTGATTGAATCTTGTTACTTTGTACCGGAAACGGCGAACGGGTGGAGTGTATTACAAGAAATGAGAAGGAGGAGGGTGCATATGGCTGTGGTTGTGGATGAGTATGGAGGTACAGAGGGGTTGGTATCGTTGGAGGATATTGTTGAGGAGGTGAGTAGTTTGTTTTTGTGCATATGATGTGCACATGATATGTTCTTTTTCATATCCTATCTTACATTCAATCTCAACCCACGACGTACACTTTAACTCATAGGTTGTTGGCGAGATCTATGACGAGGACGATGAGGATGACTTCGTCTTCAGTGAAGACTCGATAACTTTCCAAGAAGATGGTACCTTCCTCATCCGCGGAGATGCCGATCTCGAAGATGTCGATGCCGTCCTTGGCCTTAATCTCGACGAAGAAGAAGTTCTGAAAGAATACGGCACCCTCAGTGGCTTCCTCTGCTTTTGTGCTGGTGAAATCCCTCATGAGGGTGACTTTGTCATGAGCCGTGGATGGAACTTCGAGGTAGTAGAAGTAGATGCCAAGAGGATATTCCAAGTCAAGGTCGAGAGACTGCTCGGATTCTTCGAGGGTGAAGATGGCGAGGAGGATGGAGATGAGAGTTTAGTTCGTGGCTTCTTCAATAGAAAGAGTCCAGACAGTGATAATGATGATACAGGTGTTAATGGTGATGGAGATGAAGAATCAGCAGCAATATTGGCAGCATCAGTGGCGGTAGAGGCGGCTGTTGACGAAGGGATTAGCCATGCCGAGGCTGTATCTCGACAGGCAAGAGTATCAAATACACTCGAGGCCAACCGTGTGGAAAGACTTGTGGAACAGAATGAGATGAAGGCGGCCAAGGTTAAGGATGAAAAGCTAACACCTGAATAAGATGTGGGGGTGTTAGAAGGCGGCTAGCTCAATCATCTCTGTTTAAGCTAGTGCGATTTAGGAGAAATCAAATTACATGAAGTTTAGTTAGCCGTAGTAGCCTGAGAAGTTGGGCTGAATATTTCACATGAGATGTCCATCGAGGCCACATTTAGTTCAATGTCATGATATAGACCACCATGAAGCAAGGAAGAGACCCCATAAGCAAACATACGGGCGGGAAGACAGAATATCGATCGGCACTAGGCAAAGGGCAGACAAAAATATCAGTGTATAAAAACAACAGATGAGATGATTGGTGAATGTTGACGAGAGCTACACATTTGCATAGACATACCTTCATCGTGTACATTACGTTACACTTATATGGATTAGCTATGTCGATAACGATAGGAGAGAGGGCAAGTCTCTGTGTCCAGTTGCAATGGTTACATTATTACTACAGACTTGACTCGATCGTAGGCATTGTCAGAAGATAGCCACACGACTGGTACAAGCTGTTGACGAATGTTACTTATCGACTAAGCTTTCATAAAACCCAGTATCATATCAAACAAGGCTTACATGATTGGTTCAACAGAACTGGAGGTGGTAATCGTCGATTCATTAGATGCCGATTCACATGCCACAAAAACAATGAATCATTTATTATTATTAGTCTAGTATTACACATATATGAATGGAAGCACCCACCAATCAGTTGAGCTTATACTCATACCAATCAATACCAATAACCAGGAGGACAAGTACAAGTTGTGCAATACACGCCTCTTCATTACAACCGATGGAGATTAGAAGCACAATGCCTCTCTTCAATTACAAGTGAGATGGAGATCAGTCAGAAGCACGATGTTTTGACGGGACGGGAAAGAAAGTGAGTCAACCTCCCGAATCGCTGTGAATAATTGACGTATCTAATGATGAGAAACGAACTTCAAGCGCGCTTGCCTATGGCCCCACCTCTCTAGGTTCTAGACTCTCTAGAAGAGAGTGCTAGAGGTGAAGTGCTAGAGGCACAAGAGACAAGCGATGGAGGTAGTAGCAACAACTATTTATCAGTGGACTGATTCGGATTCATATTAGTAGCTAAGGCTTCATGTCGAACCCCCTTACCAACCATGCATCCTTGGAGAAGCTAGCTGTTCCCTTACGATCGGCGGGCGTCTCCGAGGGTGTGCAGTCGGTGGGCGGCAAAGGATCAATCCGAGCCACCTCTTCCCCTCAACAAGGTGAAGAGGGGGCTGGATTACCTTTGCAGTTCGACGAGGACATTCTTAGTGATGAGGTAAGTTGTATATGTCAATAAAAGTATGTGATATGCAATCTCCTCATATCATCTCACCCTTCATCTGCACAAAAGTATGATCCTAGTATGGACTTATCGAATCACACCAGTACCAATGGAGTAAAAGTATCTATTCAGCCACCTCCAGCTAGTACCACCACAAATAAAAGAAGCTCATCTCTTGCCAATATAGACCCATTGGTTATTCACTCCATATCTATTCAACGCAGTGATTCAAAGAAGGCCTCAGATGATGTGATCTTCAAAAAGTGGTTTGATACTTTGGAAAGTTATTATGATACGGAGCTCAGTAAGTGGGAAGGAACAATGGCGCATATTATCGTCGGGAATGAAGGGGATCATGCCATAAGTTTCATTAGGCAAAAGGCTAAGGAGGGAGATGTTAAGAAGATTGATGCACATACAAAGAAAGGCCTTAACTATGTCTTGGATAAGAGTATTGGTTGGACACATGGAAAGTTGTTGTGGATGGTGATTCAGTTGGAGGAGATATTGACACCCAGTACCTAAAACAAAAGGTTACAGAGGAAGATGAGAAGAAGATAGATGAACATAGAAAGGAACGACTTCATTATAATGTCTTGGATAAGTGTAATGGTTGGTCACGTGCTAAGTTATGGTGGATGACGATTGTGTGCATGATGGCAAGTGAACGTGGAGAGTATGACACCCCAAAAGAAAACACTGGCAAAGTTAAAGATCCATCCAAAGTCGACGGCGGTAATACAAGAGAAGAGAGTTTAAGAACAAATGGGTACATTGGCTTGCGATTGGATTTTAGAAAATCCGCCTACCTCAAGAGCTAGGATGATGGACCAAGTCGAGGAGCATAGGTTCTTTCAATTTGCAAACTGGGCTATTTCGAAGGATAAGCGCATGAGTGGGACAAGGAAGATAAAGTTACATCATCTTTTAACCAAGGTTAGTGGTAGAAGTTATGAAGAAATTGTATGGGCAACTATTGCAAGCTTCGGTCTTGGCGTTGGATCAAAGGGTAATTACAAGTGTGGTGTGTGCAAGTCAGTAAGGATTATAGTGGATAAGGCTGGTCACGACTGTCCATACTGTCGTATCTGCTTTAAGGAAAGCGGACATTGCGTCTCAAAAGTAGATTGCAGGTGTACTTGTACAGTATGTGAGGGCTCACATGCAACTCGAAACTGCCCAATGAAGTCCAAGAAGAAACGGAAGCTAAGTACTATTTGAAGGGGGTCGGGGTGTTCAGGGTTGGGCTAACTGGAGAGAAGATGAGAATAGAGTGTAGTACAGTGTGTCGTTTGTAGTTAAACAGTAGAAGGGAAAGTTGTTTTTGTATAACATAACACAAGACTTTAAGTTAGCTTGTGCACTTTTAATCAAATGGAAAAACAAATATTGAACTCTCCGACCCTGTAAACTCTCCACCCTCGGCCAATACTCCGCCATTCGGTGTTGTTATATTGTAATTACCCTGACCATATGAACAACAGATACCATCGGCATCTATAATTGTAAAGTTATACTCTCCCTCTGGCAAACATATAGTTTGATTGAATAATGTATCGCCACTTGACCCTGCATGTGAATCCACCAACTCATCTCCACCGCCATTATAAACTAATCTGTGTAACTCCCATGATGTTTCAGCTGGATATCCATCATACTCAATGGCTATTTCAATCTGATAGCATTCGTCCTGATTATCTGGGGGTACCACTTCCTCTTCAGTAGGCGGCGGTGGATTGGTAGTATACGGAAGAGAAAACTTGGTCATCTCAACCTGCTTGAATTCCCCTCCTTCTACTATCAATGTACCATCTGTATCTGTCATATTATAACTCCCGTTGCCATATGAACAACAGATACCATCAGCATCAAACATTGTATATGCATACATTCCCTCTTGTAGACACATTGTTTCATTATAAAACAAGTCACCGACCTTGGCTGAATGAGATTGGATAATCTCTTTACTACCATCAACATCAACCTTGTATAATTGAAATGAAGTTTCAGCCGGATATCCATCATACTTAATGGCTATATTAATATCATAGCATGGTGTTGGTGTGGGTGCTTGACTATCAGTATCAGATAGGTCAGTAACTAATGAAGGTGGAGAAGGTGCAACAGATTCTGATACTGGAACAAAGACACTAAATGTTGATGATGACGGAGCTATACTTCTTCTCGAGGTTGCAACTACACCTTCTTCCATAGCAGTATTGGATGATGATATATTCTCATTTGACTCATTGTTGTTTGATGATGAAAGGGTAACACCCAATACAATTGATAACACAGCAAGTACAAATACCAACCCAAGTAAACCCACTGATCTCTTTTGTTTGTACCATGGTTGAGTATGTGTTGCAACAATATCATCTTTATCAACTAAGTAGGCTTCTACTTCTGGTAATCCTTGATTCGTTGGTGATGTTGGACGTACATTGGCATCTTGTAATATTGATTCAAATTTATTATTATCCAATTTGGATTGTGATTCTAAATCGGTATCCTTCTGTTCTTTTGTTGGAGATTGATTCATCATCATTAACTTTTCTTCCTCGACCATTGCTGCAAATATCTCTTTTCTAACCGTATCATTAGGTTCTTCAGTAGTTGGGAGTTCGTCTGTATTGACACCCTTCTGATCTGAGACATTTTGTGTTGTATCTGCTACAGAGGGTAGACGCTGAATATTATCATAGTCTGTATCAAACGATGTACTCCTACTCATATCTTGTACAATACTATTACCAACTATAGCAGTACTACTACCAGCTTTGCAATTGGCAGTAGCATCGACTGTAGTATTATCCATAGTCCTCTCTTGTAAATCCTTTTCCAACAATTCAGATAAGTCAACCTTTTCTAACTTCGTATCACCATTCTCTTCAGCCTTGCGTAGTTCATTCTCGGCTTCTAATATTTTAGTAATTGGATCTTCATATATGATTGGTGGTAATGTTGAAGGGGAGAATGATTTTGGTGATGAGCGATGTTTACTTGGAGGTGGTGGATCGGCTACCAAAGTTGTAATTGGAGATGGAGATTTTTTTGGAGGGTTTGTATCTTTGGTATCCTTTGCCATTATTTAATAGAGCGTACAGATATGATGATATACAGTAAGCAATATATTCGACGTCTATGCCAGAGGTTGGTACAATTAAATGCCGCTCTACATAAGAGTTCTAACATCGATATCGTGCCAATTTACAATTTTTCAATGATGGAATCAGATCAGGTGGCGAGTAAACGTACCAATGTGAGGAGCGGGACGGAGGTGAATAGAAGTTGTAAGCATCATCAACTACTATTATTATGTATACCCAATACATCAGTTTTTGACGCTCTTTCGATTAGTGTTGGCTTTAGGGTGATAGAATTTACACTTTTATCAAATATCTATACTAAAGTTAGAGTACACAAAAAAAGTTGTCTTTAGTGGTCAGCACGTACATATTGTTCACATTAGTATATTATACTCATCATATACAACGGAATTACCATTATCAAACTCTTTAATAGTTAATTGTATATACTCTTTAATAATTAGGGTGTATACCATTTTGCTTTCGGGGATCGGCCACACTATCAATAGTTAACCATTTACTTTCAAGGATCGGTATATCGATCAGTCTCTTTTCACATTATAAACAAATATTACTGCAATGGAGACATTTACAGATGATACCGTAGTTGCATTAGCCTCTTTCCTATCACCACATGATATGTTATGTTTAGCATTAACATGTAAGAAATTTGGTGATAAGAATTATGGAGACAGGAAAAGATCGGCGGCTAGAGAAGAGAGTAGTACGAGAAATGTCAGACAAAGAACAGAAGCAATATCATTAATGGGAGTTGCAGCACGTACGGTATTACATGCCAAGTGGACGGACGAAGAGAGGAATGCTCTACCGAGACGTGGGGATGAGTCATGGATTGGTATTTACCAAGAGTTTCTAAAGTTATTTCGACTTCCATTGCAATTCGATAAGTTGGCTGGGGGTGGTTTTCGCCACATAATCATATCAAATTCAACACACTCTGTTGAGGAAGACAAAACAAGAGTTTGTTCAAAGGGGTACCATATTGGTGCTGCAATATGCAGCAATATCATGAGGGCTGGTAAGCACACAGTATCATTTCAGGTCAATGACGATGATCCAGCATCTAATTATGGTATTTTATGTGGCATTATGAGACCAACAACAAATGATATTACAAGGTTTGGTCATTGCTTTATTCTCAGTCATGACCTCTCTAGCTTTTCACTGAAGGATTATGGAAGGTTACACGGCGATAAAAATGTTGATTGTTGCTTATTGAACACTCGTGGGGTGTGTGGACACATCAGGAAGAGATGGAAAGAGTGGGAGGAATCTGAATTGATGGCTATGGATGAAGAGCAACGTGAGCAGGCTGTGAGACAAAATAGGTGTATCCCATTTGATTGGGAAGGGAAGGAAGAAACTCAAGAGACCTCATTCAAAATAGGGATGGTTTTGGATCTTGATGAGGGTACATTAGATGTATACAAGAATGATAGACGTCTTGGAACAATGATGAGTGGATTGATCGGAGAATACTGTTGGGTAGTCACGTTTGAATCAACCAGTGTAGAAGGATTGGTTTCTATTGGCAGGTGATAGGAGACAGGTCAATTGTAGAACCGGAGAAAGGTATGGCAGAAACTAGTGCTAGCTGTGAGTAGGAGCAGGAGATATAGTAGGTGAAGTAGTTGTAACATACGTTGTAACATACGAGTATAGTTAGTATATCTGTACTTACAACCAAGGACATCATAATAAATAATAAGAACAAACACCTTTCCTAGGAGGTGCTCTGGCAGAAGCGGTAAATAGCTAATTAGGATCCACTTGAAGATATGTGTCCTTTTTCTCCATCACTCATTTTTTTCATTGGCATTGCACAACCTAGCTAAAAGTGCAATCTATCCGCCGCTGCACGTCTCTAATATACCCCACAATACCCTTAGATACTAAATAACAACATTATAAAACCATGCCAATCGATATAAATTCACTCCGTACCTACAAGGGCGGCAACCCTGATAAATATCGTACCTACATGCAACAACGATATAAAGACCCACAAATAGTAGATGACGTATTAGCCAAAGACGAAGCATGGCGTACCCTCCGTGGAGACATTGACACAGCACGTACCAACTTTAACAAATTATCTAAATCCATCGCCCCAAAAAAGAAGGCAGGTGAAGATTGTGATGCCGAGGTAGCCGAAGTTAAATCTACCAAACTTAAAATTAAACAAATGGAAGAGCAATTACCATTAATTGCCGAGGAACGTGACACACTATTAAATCAAATTGGTAACATTGTTGATCCAGAGGTACCAATTTCACAAGATGAAGATGAAGATAATGTAGTGGTTTCATTATTTCCTGAACCTTTGGAGGCTGAAAATGCCGGTGATAAACCATTATTACCATCACCCATCTCCAAATTAACATATACATTACCCCCCACAAAGCCATTAACACATGATGATTTATTATGGCGTATTGACGGATATGAACCAATGCGTGGACAGGCCGTGGCGGGCCATCGTGGATACTTTTTAAAAAATGCTGGCGTATTATTAAATCAGGCATTAATTAATTATAGTATTGCATTTTTAAGGAAACGTGGTTATCAGGTATTACAACCGCCGTATATGATGAATAAGGATGTTATGGCGGGTATTGCCCAATTGGAAGATTTTGATGAACAGCTTTACAAGGTTTCGGGAAAGACGGATGATCCCGAGGGTAGTTCTGAAAAGTATTTAATTGCAACTAGTGAACAACCAATTTGTGGATATCACAAGAATGAATGGATTGATGATAAACAATTACCATTCCGATATGCGGGCATTTCAACATGCTTCCGTAAAGAGGCTGGTAGTTCAGGACGGGATATTCGTGGTATCTTCCGTGTACATCAATTTGAAAAGATTGAACAATTCTGTGTAGTGAAGGATGACTTTGAGGAAAGTGCTAAAGAACAAACACGTATGATTGATGCTGCCAAGGAATTTTATGAAAGTTTAGGCTTTCCATTCCGCGTTGTTTGTATTGTTAGTGGTGCATTGAATGATGCTGCTGTTAAGAAGTATGATTTGGAGGCATGGTTCCCTGGTCAACAGGCATATCGTGAGTTGGTTAGTTGTTCAAATTGTACCGACTTCCAGGCACGTGGTGTGGGTGCACGTTGTGGTCAGAAGAAGACTGGTGGTGGAGGAGGTGCCAAGTTAACCAAGGAGGAGATGTTAAAGGAGACGGCATCATATGTACACTTCCTTAACTCGACGTTGTGTGCTACCGGACGTGGTATCTGTTGTCTTCTTGAGAATTATCAAGAGGAGAATGGTGTGAGGGTACCCGAGGTGTTGGTGCCTTTCATGGGTGGAATTGATTTCTTACCCTTTGAACGTGAAGCCATGCCATTGAGTGTGGGTGAGAAGAAGGGCAAGGGCGGAAAGAAGAAGTAAGCAGTGTGGTTTGATGGGGTGTTGCTGTTGTGGCGATGAGGAGAGGCTAGGTTGGGTTGAGGTGGAAGAAGGTATGTGTTAATATTGGGTATCAGTGATAATCAGTTCGTACGTTAAACTAGACTACTACTATCACTGACCAGAATAGAGATCTGTGGAATTGTACGAGTTTATATGAATATCCGGTAGGATATGACAAAACGATATTATCGGTTAATAGAAACAGTCTTAGCACCTTCGCCTGTACGTAGTGAGACTACCCAACAGTATTCTCCAAATAATCCAGTCTTTGCAGTCCCAAGACGTCTACCATTCTTATATACATCTAACGTGCCCGCATTAAGGTTTAGTACGAATCCTATTTTGTATGAGGTCTCACGGATTCGTTCCATACCTTCCCAGTCTGAGGCTTCACACCTAGTTTGTCTCACAGCCTGCTCACGTTGCTCTTCGTCCATAGCTAACAACTCAGAATCCGCCCACTCTTTCCATCTTCTACGGATTATCCCATTTCCAAAATAAGTACTCAGTAAACAACAATCAACATTCTGATGTCCCCTCCATAAAGAGAAGCCAGAGAGGTCATCACCAGCAGGATAGCACTTCTCCAAACATGTAATACTCTTTCTTGTTGGTCTCATAATACCTAATGTAATTCCGCTATCTCCCATTGGATTATTTATTTGTAACGAAACACTGTGCTTCCCAGCTCTCATGATATTGCTGCAAATCGCAGAATGGAATGTTAGGGCCCCGCTGAGCGTAGTACGTACGGTTGTTTTGTTTATGCCTTCATACTCAACATTATTACCAACCAACTTATCAAATTGCAATGGTAGTCGGAATACTGATAGAAACTCTTGATATAAACCAATCCACGATTCATCCCCACGTCTGGGTAAAGCATTCTTCTCCTCGTCTGTCCATTTGGTGTGTAACAATGTACGCGCTGCAGCTTCCATTAATGATATTGCTTCTGTCTTTTGCCTAACTTCCCTTTCCGCCGATCGCTTTGTGAAAGTGCCATTCTTAGAACCAAATCTTTTACATGATAATGTCAAACTTAATATATCACGTGGTGATAGAAACGAGGCCAATGCAACCACGGTATCATCTGTAAATGTCTCCATATTTGATATCGGTGTATGTGAAATTATTTGTTTATGTATCTAAATGTACCTTGAAAAGTAATAAGGTATAATCTTTGTAAAAGGCGTTGCTGGATGGTATTGATTGATCTTATTATTGATGGTTAGCACAACATACCAATGTGGCTATATATTAAGACGGTTCGTGAAGCACTAATGGTATGTGTTTGTGTTTATTGTTGGTGCACTAACTTTGGTATAGATGTTTGATAAAAGTATAAAGTCTACCGCCCTAAAACCACCAATAATCGAGAGTGCGTTAAAGACTGATATATTGAATGCTCTATTAGTATATGAGATGAATTATATTATAACTTATCATTGCCGTTTCATGGCCACATACTTGTTAATATATCGGGCTAAGTAATAGAAGTAAGAATAACTCTCAAATTTCAGTCGGTATCCTCTGGTATCCTAGGTGAGGGTTGAGTCTTACTCTTACAGGCCGTGTTTGTTTGTGGAGAAGGGGGGTGTTATGTTAATATCGGGTATCAGTGATGATCAGTTCTTACTTTAAACTAGATACATCAATTGATGTTGCCTGTTATTGTTTGTGCCAATGGTAAATGCCTCGCCAAGCCTCCTCAATTCAATCACCTACTAATAGAAACATTGAATGCTGAATCTGCCCGTCCAGTCAGTCCAACTAAGGAGACGACCCAGCAGTATTCTCCAACCAATCCACTCCTCAATGTTCCAAGACGTCTATCATTCTTATACACATCTAACGTACCCTCATCAAGATTCAACACCATTTCTATTTTGAAGTTGGTTGTTCGAATTCGTTCCATCCAAGAGCAATTGAATCGCTGCTTATTATTTTGCCTCATAGCACGTGAATGCTCGTCCAAATTCATAGCAGCCAATTCAGATTCCTTCCACTTCTTCCATTTCTTAGGGATTATCCCAATTCCCATATGAGTGTTAAACAGACAACAATCAACATTATTATCGTTGTGCAACATCTCATAATCCTTCAGAGAAAATCTAGACAAGTCATCACTGGCAGGATTACAGCTATCTAAACCGCTTATATTAATGAAACTAATATCCTTCGTAGTTGGTCTCATTATGCCACATTGAACAGCAGTATTCGGGGAATCGCCACCATGATTGACCTGAAATGAGACGCGATGTTTCCCAGCTCTCATAATATTTTGGCATATTGCAGTAGCAGACCAAGGCCCCATTAAACCCACTCGTGCTTTATCTATATGTAGATTTCTGTTAGTATCAACATGTGAATCATGTGAAATACTATCCCCAGCCAACTTATCAAATTGTAATGGCATACGAAATACTACCAGAAACTCATGATATAAACCAATCCATGATTCATCTCCACGTCTAGGTAGAGCATTCCTTTCGTTCTCCGTTGCCAAAGCGAATAGTATCGTACATGCTGCAACTTCCATTAGAGATACCGAATCTGTTCTTTGTCTTACTTCCCTCGAACTCTCTTCTCTGACGGCCGCCGATTGTTTTTTATCCGTACCATGCTTATCACCGAATCTTTTACATGATAATGCTAAACTTAAAATGTCACAAGGTGCTAAGAACGAGGCTAATGCTACTACCGTATCATCTGTAAATGTCTCCATATTGATATTGTGAACGAATTTTTAATGTACTAACTTTGGTATAGATGTTTGATAAATGTATAAAGCTTCCCGCCCCGAAACTGTCACTTATCAAAAGTACATTAACAACTAATATGTCAAATGTACTATTAGTGTATGAGATTACTTATTGCAATAGCAATAGTAGGCCGCGCATAGTTGCCTATAGTTGCAATAAGAGATAATTTGAGGAAGAGTAGGATACCAAAACGGTTGTATCTTTTTATTCGGATGGCCGTCGATCGGATCATTTTATGCCAATAATCGACAAAAACGGCTATCACTATCTCTCCGCTTTCAATTGATTGAAGCTTGCCGCCTTTCATGAAACCTCCTCTACCTATTATGCGGCGGCGGGCGTGGTATAGAGGATTTGCTCAACTCAAAAACAATGACGGATTTACTTCGAGCTCTCGTACACAACTTAAGCATTGCAATGACAGAATAAAAACATATCTTGTGCACTCTCATATAATCTAATACCTACTAAAGGCAATATGTCATCAAACAATCCCCCCGTATCACCATCTAACAATCTACCACTATCCGATACAATTCTACTACAATCATCAAAAGATAAACAAACATCCTCTAAACTAAAAAAGCAAGCTATTGAATCAAATCATAATTATAATTATGCAAAGGATTATACTCCTACCAAACAGAAGCCGTCAGACAATGATGACGAGCATGTAGTTACAGAGAATGATATAGGTGGTGGCGAGAACGATGGCATCGCCGGAGCAGAAAATGAGGGCAATATAGAAGAGAATACTGAGGGTATCAGTCCAATCAAAATGAAGAGCTCAGGCGGTGGATCTATAAACGCCAAGGACGAGAGCAATGTATCACCTACTGCTCTATCGGCGGCAGCACTGTTAAATGACTCAGACGATGATATCAATAACAATGAACAACTCGAGTCAGAATCGATAGTAGAAGCTCCAGACTCATCCGAATTAGAAGATGTATCATCGTTACCAGGTGTTAAATTGGTTGATGAAGAATTGGGTGATAGTACAAATCAAGATCCACCAACAATAGAAGAAGGAGTGTCTCCCATTCCATCCAGTCCAGACCCGTCACCAAGTCAAGAAGATATAGAAGCATCTCAATTCCAAACATCCCGCCGTCGCTGTCGCTACCTAACCCTCTTCACCCTACTCTTCCTAACCATATCAATAATAGCAATCTCTCTTGGTATAACTATCGATCATACATCAACAAACATTAACAAATCGTCAATTTATATAGAATTACCAACTTCTTCTCCTACGAATACACCATCTTGGAGTATTCAACCGACGAGTAGTCCGTCTGATGTACCGACGGTTAGTCCTAGTTTAAGTAATATGCCAAGTGTGGCGCCGAGTGTTAGTATGTTGCCGTCATGGACTCCGTCAGTAGTGCCTAGTTTGAGTAGTGCGCCGACTTTGAGTCCGTCAGGGGAGCCTACTGCAGAGGTACGTAATGTGTTGATAATGTCATATTCTATGTGTTGTTGTGTTGATGGTTCTGAGTGTCGATCTTCGTGTCTTTCCTTTTCAAATCTCATGTTGTCTCATTCTTGTCTCAACTATCTCAAACTCTCATCTATCTTATAAACAATAGCCATCAATTACACCCTCGGAATATCCATCACAATCCCCGTCGGCATATCCGACTGCTACTCCTTCCCTAAGTCCTTCAGGTAAGGGACAGATTGTTCGTTGTTATGTTTTGTTCTAGTATGATATGGATTTGCAAGTCACTAACCCTCTTATTCTCCCCTCTCCTTTGAACACACTCGTGTATCTTATAGAGAGCCCAACTCAATCTCCTTCAGGAGTGCCGTCGGTTAGCCCTACTGATCATCCTAGTTCAAGTCCATCGGGTAAGCATGTAGTTGTTCATTGTGTGTATATGATATGAAGATATATGATTTGCAACTTACTAACCCCAACACTCTATCTTCTTGAACACGCTCGTGTTAAAATTCTGCAACCTATTGTTCTACTACTTCTATAGAGAGTCCAACAATATCATCAGAACCATCATCATCACCAACAACCTCACCATCAATATCAACACAACCATCCTCGGCACCATCTATGGAAATTGAACCATTACGTACTTTACTTTCTAATGCATCACCACGTTCTAAAAGTTCATTATTTAGAGAACAATCAAATCAATATAGAGCATTATATTGGTTATATTACGACACTACCAATTATGATAGTTATTCAGATGAAGAGAAGATACAATTATGGAGTTTAGGTGTATTCTATTATGATACTTTGGGTCATCAATGGTATAATAATAGTAATTGGTTAAGTGATACGAATGTTACTGTTTGTGATTGGTATG
>Ga0214480_100193_pt1 | contig 29804 bp, 26 predicted proteins | sample M1_20Mar14CPVII9_3_FD_165042 | JGI IMG/M metagenome (GOLD analysis project Ga0214480, IMG submission 165042) | Marine eukaryotic communities from Monterey Bay, California, United States - M1_20Mar14CPVII9sort6BwellE17 | ecosystem: Environmental > Aquatic > Marine > Unclassified | place: USA... | reverse complement strand
CAGACGATGGGGACCAATATAGCACAGCAACAAAGTATATCAACAAAATGAAGTAATCCTTTCCAATCTTCATAGGTGCGCTCGCCTAGAGTTTCTTGAGAGAGCACCGCAACTGCAATATTATCAATAACTTGCAATACTAGTACTATCCATATTAGCTTCTTTTCTTTATCACCGAGGGATGTTTTAACTAGCGACCAACCAGAGCCAATGAGTAGTATAACAGTAAACATAAAGATGCCCTTGACAAACGACATACCAAAGTATACCGCTGATATGAACGCGGCATGACCATGTATTTTAATTTGGTGGTATCTGATGGACTCAAATAAGACAGTCACTGTCTTCATCGCTAGGAGAATTGTCATTAAATGATGTATTGCATGTACTGATGGACGACTTGATGCAGAGTTACCATCCTTTGGTGCCCATATTGCTTCTTTTCCTGATCTTATGTTTCTAATATTCATTGCCCACAGGAAGAAGCAAAGTGCATATGACATGCTAAAGTAGAGATACATTGCAGGTAGCTTCATTTCACCAGCTGTCAAGTAAGATGGATTGCCGTAGTTGTCATAATTCTTAAAGTGTAGATCCAACTCGAACGATGAGTGCACATAATTTGAACCCATCTTTTGTTGATTGTCTCTAGGACATAACTGATAAATGAGAAAGTATAACCCCTCATCTTCTTTGTTTGTAAATGAGTATGTCACTGTTGCCTTGTGTGGCTTCCAAGAATTTTCTGGTTGATTCATGGAAAGAAATACTCCACCCGTCTTTACATTGCTTGTATGATGGTTCATATTATCATGATGGTTATCATATACAACTTCAAATTTATCATCCTCTTCTAACATATCATCATCTATATTTGATGCGTCCACGCTAACGTAATCCTCACTCCTATGTGATTCAAACACACATATCGATGGTTGCTCCATAATAGTTTCATGGTACTTTGAGAAATCGCTTTCACTATCAAATCTCTTGAGTAAGAATCCTGCCTCGACATACTTTAGTGTTGACTGTCCTTGATTTTCAGAATGTTTCGACTTACGTCCAAGTGTTAATTCAAAATCAAATACTGTTACATTGTAAACTCCTCCATTGAGGAAGCCGAAGGGTATACCGATAGGACCGATGATATGTCTGGGATCATTTTTTGTTGTGAAGGTATGTTTTGTGCTGGAGGATAAAGTAAGTAATGATGTACATATTATTAACAATATGAATTGCAATTGCAATAGTGAAAGACGATTCATTGTCGATATTGTATAATGCGGTTGTGGTAGTGATGATTTAAAGGGTATGTGTGTGTCAATGTTAAATTATGGACAAAATTATAGGTACGACTTGTACTTGGTGTGGTATATGGGATATGATATATATGATGAGTTGTAATATTATGGAGGCTATGTTTGCCTGTATTCCAATGATATATATGAGTTATGACGCACTCTTATTCAACTTTAATCAACTTCTCATATATTGCTATTTACCAATAAATGACACTCAAAGTTTTTAAAAGTCGAAACTTTAATATCTCCTTTTCTAAAATCGACGGCCAGACTTGGCTCGAGCTCTCTCGTCGTCCTCATCTCCCTCCTCAGTCCTCAATTGCCTATGTACCTCTAGTATGTTCATACTTGAGTATACAATTGTACCCAAACTGAAACTAGACTAATTTCATATCATATGGAAATAACTTTCTAAAGTTACAAGAGTACCTACTCATGTTTTTTGTCAACATTAACACCCTTCTGCAACTATTTCAACACCCAGAAAGTTTCGTATGCAACCCTGTGTAAATCATTCATAAAATCTTCTACTCACGTTGACTGCAGCCCCCTAGCAACCTATTTCATCCCGGTAGAAAAAAAAATACAGCACCCCCTATCACCAATCATGGTAGCTTTAGCTTTTCCGCCTTCAATACCTTCTCGGCGTCCTTGTCCGCCTTGGTACAATTCAACTTCATTGCCCACTTCTCCAAATTCTTCAATTCCTTTTCCACATCCGTCCCTTCCCCCTCATTAGCCTGAAGCTTCTTTCTCTGGTTGGTAATTGCTGTCAATAACATATCCTTCAACTCCTCTGCACTTTTCCTAGCAAAGTTTTTGAATGATGGTGCCTTTGCATGATTACGTTTATCAATAAATTCACCAACATTGCTCCCTTCGGTACATACATACATGCCAGGGAAACCATCAAGGGCATCATACCCAGTTGGAGTTTCCTCTAGTAAATCCTTTGGATCTGGCCATTCATATGCATACCACCAACGAGATAATAATGCTTGGATGAGCTTACCCTTTTCAGAATGAGTATACAATGCATTTGATGCACACGGCCAGTTACTACCCGATGCTGATGATTTCACAGAAGCTTTCTTCTTAGTAGTGGTGGATTTCTTCTTTGTTGTTGTGGTCTTCTTCTTAGCAACTGTCTTCTTCTTGGCTGGTTTGGCCTTTTCCTTCTTCTTATCCTTCTTCTTCTTGGATTTTTTGGGTGGTGTCTTCTCCTCCTTTTTAGATTTCAATGCAGATAAAGGAATATCCTCTGATTCATCACTATCGTCGTCATAATCCTCTTCTTCGTCCTCTTCCTCATCTTCATCCTCTACGACAAAGTTATCATCTAATTCTTCTTCCTCATCCTCACTATCAACTAAATCACCTGCAAATTCAGCCTCCTCATCACTACTTTCTTCCTTCTTTCCTTTTCCTAGTGCAGATAGGGGCACATCATCATCAGAAGAGTCACTCATAATAATAATAGTTGGTGTACTATACTATCAATCAATTACTGCTGGGCGGATATTATTCAATTGCTGTAATAATATGTTTGCAAACAAAAGTAATGTGTGTGGTATCAATAAGCCGCCGGTAAATCAGCTGGTAGTACTCGGAGTATTAATACAACAATACGATGAAATAGGAGACGGTAAATATTGTAATAGGAGGCTGTTTGTGGTAAGGCCAACTTGCACACCAGCCACTCAATTGTTAAATGGCGATTCAACGTCACCCTAAAAAATTTGCTCAATCAAAGCAAAGTGGAGCTTTGCCGTCCTATCATGCTAGGAATGAGCACCATACGCGCCGTGCTAATCTGCATACTACTATGTCTATCCCCCTTTGTAATATCATCATTTTCGCCATCAGTTGTGATACTCAAGTTCGGTGTTTCAAGAGCAGACATTTCACTTCCGAGATTATATGCTCATGAATTGCAACAACAATATCATGCCATTGATTCTACGTCATCGGGTGGATCTAGTCAGACATTACATGCTCATATAAATAATGATAATGATACTAGAAATACTGAGCGGAGGGCATTTATACAAAAGTCAGCAGCATCTATCGTGGCAGGGGTTTTGTCATCTCCATCATTAGCATGCAGTGCCGATACATCATTATCAGATAGTACAATACACGCTGATGGAAACTATGATTGTTTATTAGATCTTCCACCGATTACAAAAGGGTGTGTAAGGGTTTATCTTTGTAGGCATGGGCAAACAGGTAAGAGAGAAGAGCTGTGTGGGTAATATGAACATATGACATGTTCATCATATGATATGAGCATCATTATGATAAGCATCTATGACAATGAAATGTATATGATTTGCACTAAACCTCACTAAAAGTACCTCTTTTCCTTCACTTTCACAGAAAACAATAGACTACACTTAGTTCAAGGTGCTAGAGTAGATCCTCCAATCAATAATAATGGACAAGAACAGGCACGTAGACTTGGAATGGCGCTGTCTAGATTGGACGAGTCTACAAGTCCTCATTTGATAGTACACAGTAAGCTAAGAAGAGCGAGACAAACGGCAGAAGTAGCGTCTGAAAATGTAGATAAGAAGACATCTCTTAGAGTCTATGGAGAAATTCCCAGTTTGGCAGAGGTAGATTTTGGTTCTTTGGACGGAACTGAGGTTAAAGATTTCCGCAAGACCATTAGGCAGGTTTCAACAAGCTGGTCATTCGGAGACATAGATAAAACGGCAGGAGATGGAGGGGAAAGAGGAAGAGAAGTTCTATCGAGGGCAGGGCAAGCTATAGAGGAGTTATCTACACTTGCAACTGAGACGGCTTCATCTTCCATAGTGGCAGTATCACACTCTGCTTATCTTCGAATTTTACTTTCACTTGTTGCCAATTCTCCACTAGCGGAGACTTTCTTATGGAGTATACAGAATGGCGGAGTAAATGTTGTCGATATCAATGTTGAGGGAAAGAGACGGCTGGTCACTTCAGAATCAGGCATCTTTGGTGGAAGATTGTTGAGTCGATTAAGAGAAAACAAAAGACTTGAACTCGATATACCTGAATGTCGTTTGATCAGGAAAAATGAGGTGAGGCATCTAGAAGGGATGAATATATAACTGGGCTAGAAATAGTAAAGCGGCGCCAATGTATCACCTTATTTGTTTATCTTTGACATGTCTGTTGTTGTTGCTGTGGTTGACAGACTTGTTGTTGTTGTTGTTGCTGTGTATGTTGTCTAATAACTTGAATTTCTGGCTTGCCTGAACCAAAGGCCCCAGTAGGGTTATTAGACGACTTGCGGGAGAAACCAGCACCGCGATAGTTCCGAGGCAAGCCTGCTTCTAGCATCGTCCACTTCCCAGCCCGTTCAGGAGGTATGTAGCCCATGTTGAGAAACCAATCAAGAGGACTATATGAAGGAACATTGTAGTTGGCCATTAATTCCTGGCCCTTCTTCAACCGCTTCCTTTCTCCATGTCTCTGACTTCTTACTACAAATGCACCTGCTTGGTTCTCATCTGCATCTAAAAAGTGGCCATCTTCCATCTTCTCCTTGCCTGTCAATTCATTAAACTTATCAGCAGCAAGATCATGGTTTATCATATCCATCATGGGAACCAGTCGTAGACTACCATGCTCATCTCTGCCCGCCACAGCTCGACTAGCCACCTGACACAAAGCCCATCGTATGTTGGTAGTGACATCTGGCACATTAGATCTCTTCGCCAACGTCTCACCAAATGCTCGTGATAACGTCAATACAATCTTCTCACTCATATCAGCAGCCTTTGATATTTCGTTCGGCCAACCTTGAACATCGGTACCCATCTCAACACTCATGGCCGTAAGAACATCCACCACAGACTGTTGCCATCCCCAATGTAAAGCACAAGTAGGACTAGTGGGCAGGGTGGCAATATACGGCCAAATGCGAGAGTTGATTCCCAAACCACGCTCATGAGCGAGATAGACTGCTAGGATAAATGCATCATCTAGCTCTTCAATAGCTTGGCTATTCTGATCAGGAGACAATAAACCCAAAAGAGTTTCCAGCGCCATTTTCCGGGTAACTTGTGCCTCTAATGGGATATGAAGGAGTACTTCACTCTGTGTATACTGACTATTGGCAGATGTAGATTGGTGTTGCAGTTGAACTGCAGCTTGTATGCCTTCATATGTTGTAGTGTTTTTAAGCGGGTCTGGTACTTTGTCTTTATTGTTGATAGATTGCTTTGTTTTTTGTGGTGATATCTTAGTTGCAATATTTTCTGGGGAAGAAGATGAAGCTGTTCCTGCGGTAGTGGCTTCTAACCCTGGTATTTCATCCATTAATTCTTTCAAGATCTCTGCATCTATTTGTGCCTGTAAGTGAGACTCTTCGGAAAGTTGTATAGTCTCCATTCTGTGCTTAATCTTCTCCTCAGCTGTACCAGGATTGCAGTGAACTTGACATTTTGTGTAGGTATCTCTAACCATACCAAGCCCCCTTTCAGCACCTGAACAAAGGGATCATGGTTAGCTGTGTTGTACAAGGAACAAATCGATACCCCTACAAAAACAAACTTACCTGAAGGTGCAGGAACTAAGAACCCCAAGTCTGGGTGTACATAACCATCAAATCGGATTATATACTCCCGAAGAGTATGGAATGCCATGGGATGATAATATGGATTAATTGGCTGATTTGACTTGATAGGCAATATCTGTTCTGAAGAACCAATGATATTCCCGTTCAGATCACGCAAATTAACTTTCGCCCTATCATTCCTTGCCAATCTATTTATAAGTGATTTACGCCATGGCAAAATGAATGATAGAGTTGATACCATAAAAGGCGACAATTCACCCTGACCAACGTCAATTGATGTTAAATCAACATCTCTAAATAATATCCAATTAGGTGGCCATAATGGACTATCTTTATTATTCCAAAACAGTAAAGTAAAGATATCCACGAAGAATCTTTTCCGCGGTGCTTTACGGAATGTAAGCAATTGATATATTAATGTACTGCGGATACGTTTTGCCAAATTAGCACGCCATGCACTAACAACAAAGTGTTTCATAGACCTCTTTCTAACAAACCCTGATTTATTTGACATGGCACCTAGTACGCGATTGACTAGTCTTGTGTATTGATATGATCCTGCACCACGTGTTAACCATCCAGCACCTATTGCAAACCCTAGGAACAGACCAAGGGTTGCACATACCATTATAAATGATAAACTTTCGCGTTCAGAGAATACCCATGATAAGAATGAGTTATTATTGTTGCTGTTGTTGTTATTATTGTTGGGTGAAGTTGGTTGGTAACCTGCTGTTGCGTTAGTATCAGCAGACGATGATCCACTAGATTTCTGACGCTGTTTCATTTTATGTAGACTTGCAGCTCTATCTCTCAAGCATAAAATTTACTGATATGTATACAATGCGTGATGTCGTGTGTTTTGTTTGTGCAGTTTCTATTGTGGTAAACCCAAATCGCTGCCACCAAAGACAAAAACAATAAGAAATAGAAGACAAGGTTGATGATAGTATAAATACGCAGACAACTTAAACGAGAGGGGTCACTTAATACAAATTACAAAAGTAGTAAGGATGATCAATGATCTTCACTTCCAAAAATGAGGAGCGGTATCCTATATACTCTCATAATTTTCCGTGCTACACTGACGACTGAATGACATCAATACTAATTAATAATGGTACTATTATCAACAATGGTGTTAAGGAGAAGTATTGTAATTATATCAGCAATACTCGGTTTAGTATCGGTGAAGGCTGTGGGTGGAGTAGGGCGAAGATGGTGTGCACCATCATTTTTAACCACACAAAAAACACCTCCACAATATTATTATAGAAATGTATTGCAAATTATACGTGGTGGCAGTTCAGAGGAAGATGATAGTACTGTATCAACTAGTGAAGATGTGAATAGTTCAGAAGTAGTAGAAGTAGAGGATACCGTTGATGGCGATGGTGATACCACGACAGCTGATGTTACCAATGATGATATATCAATAAATGAAAATACAACTGAAACTAAAAGCTTAATCTTTCCAGCCACAACAGACCATGATGGTAGCTCAGATGATCCAGATGGGATACCAACAAGATTCCTATTAATGAAAAAGGGTGACCGAGAAGGTGCCAAAGAAGCATTTGAAAGTACATTAGCATGGCGAAAGGAATTTAATGTTGATACAATGCTAAGTAGACCACATCCCAAGTATGATGTATGTAAGGCATTGGTACCGCATTACTTTGCTGGGGAAGATCCACATGGTAATATTGTATTTGCACAACGTCCATCGTTGTTGGACTTTGAATTGATGAAGAAGAACAATGCAACGATTGATGACCTTTTGATGCATGTAAGTTATTGTAATATGTTTGTGTGTATGTGCAAGATGTTTGATTTTAGCAAAGTTACTGTTTTGAATGTCTAATGTTTTTACCTAATCTTTCAATTATGGTAGTACATATATGTGATTGAATATTGTTGGAATATATTAGAACCTGGACCCCCAGAGGGAGTTATGACGAATATATTAGACATGAGAGGTATATCGTTTAGAGCGATGAAGAATCAAGAGTATATTGATTTTGGAAAAAGATTTGTTGTAAGTAATTTGTTTGGTATTTCATCTTCCTCGTTTATTATTGATTTATTGACAACCCTCTGGCTTCTTCTTTCTTAGAATATGATGTCAGAAAACTATCCTGGAAGAAGTTATAAAACATTAGTAATTAATGCTCCTAGATGGTTTCATGCATTGTATAAGATCTTCAAACCATTATTGCGAGAATCGACTAGGGAGAAGATTGTGATTCTAAAGGCTGGTGAACAGCAGGATACTGCATTAAAGTTTTACTTGGGCGATTGCATGCCTAACGATCTGATATCTGACGAAAACTGGGAAAAGCCAGAGCCGGGTTCAAGATGGTTCATACCATTGTCTGAAAGTCAAAAAGAAGAGTGCGAACCAGGGCCAAATTCACTGATGGAGTTTGATATGAGACAGTTTTGCATCGAACAACTCAAGGCACATAATGAAACGATAGATGAGGTTCTTTAAAGAGAAGAAATAGTAGTGTATAGATAAAACAGACTACTTTATAAACACGATTCTAGTAGCTACCATATGTATATGAAACGGGCTGTAGTGAAAATTTGAAAGAAGAGAGAATGAGATAAAGATCTGAAATTGCTCAGATGTGTTCAACAACTTTACTTACTGGCCACTTAGGAGGGTCGTATCCTTTCCCTCCTAGAGGAGTACATCGTGCTAATCGCCATGCAGTAAGTATCAATCCCTTCTGAGGTCCAAACTCCTCGATCGCTTGTACACCATATTGAGAGCAAGTGGGTAAAAATCTACATGCAGGTGGCAATAAAGGTGATATCCAATTCTTATAGAACCCGATTGCCATTATCATCGATGCAGAAGTAACTTTCTCTACTTCATTACTTTCTGTAGAATCGAGAGATTCAGTATCTTTTCCATCTTCTTCTATTGTTGAGTCTATGCTTTCTGATTCTTCCTCGATGAAGAATCCACCGGCCCATTTGCGTTTGATTTGTTGTTTGGGTGTAGATGTTGGAATCATTGTTATTGTTGTATCATGATTTCTATTAATGAGTCTTTCGGCTGCATAAGACCTCAAAGCAAGGAAACCCAATACCATAGAAGTATCATACCCTATCCGTGAACGAATAGGATGACTTTTCAATATACCAAGTGGAAGGGCGTTATTATGAATAATATGCATGCTGTCTTTATTACTACTATCATCGCCATCAACATCAACATGCAAAGCGTCTTTTTTCTTGAAACCGAAAAGTGCATTTTTCCCCACAACCGCAAGACATGATTGACAACCAACAACTGTATTATCGAGCAGCGATGTGAAAAACAAAAGCGAGAGTATGACGTTATGATTTGTCATCGTACGCTTATCTCCATCCAGCCCACCCTCGTACTAAAGCAATGCAGAGTTGGGGGAGAAAAAATAAGAGGATTGTTTACGGTATCCTTTATGAGAGTGATACCGCCTATTGGAGCAAAGTTTATAGTGTTGATAACTACTTCGCAATATATAATTAAATAATAGTATTCCACTACTGATCATAATATCATGGTGAAAGCGTTAATCTTCGTTTATGTCGGCCTTTGTATCCATGTGGTATCGCCATTCACATGTCAATCGAATAGGGCACAAACTCTGAGTTTAGAGTCATCTAATATTGTTACCTCGACAAGTCGAAACAGAGTAGTAACACAATTGCATTCATACAATGAACCACCAGGGCGGAGACAGATGATGCCGCCGCCGGATTTTGATGATGAAAGACCTGATCCATCAATTTTGATTGCTTCTAGGTGAGTCGATACGATAACATCACAACAATAATCCACAATAATAATATAATATAATCTCAACATTCAACATATTGTAGACCAGGACCAGAACAACAAGATGCAGTATTTGCCATATCTGGAGGAATATTCCTAGGAACTATACTATGTGTTCAGCTACTTAACGGATTGGAGAGCGCTTTACCTAAAGACTTCTCTTGTTTCATGCGAGATTATCCTCTACCTATCTTGCTTGGTGTCATCTTTGTTGCTGCCGGATCATCTCATTTTACTATGACGAATGCATTTTGTAACATTGTTCCATACAGAGGATGTTGGGGTGGATTGTGGCAGGTTGGCTCTATTGAATTCCTGGGTTTAGATTATGAAGAGTTTCATACAATTTGGACGGGAGTTGCTGAGATTGCTGGAGGTTTGTTTCTGATATTTTCTGTGTTTGGTATTGTGGATGTTTCTCCTACAGTACCTGCTGCTTTGTTGGGTACATTGGTGAGTTTATGTAGTTCGAATATACTTGCATTGACTGTATCATTACTAACTCTGAAGCATTTTATTTCACAGTGTGCGGCAATAACACCAGCAAATATATTTGTGAGTTGGTTGATCTTTTGATACTTGTGCATGTTGTAACATAATATGTTGGTCGTCTTCCTTCACTGACCTCCTTTCCTTTAAATAAGATGTTTACACATGATGCACAGGAAAGTCTGCGTTTGTATTCTTTTATCATGTGAATTAGTTTGTTCGTCTATGAAAGTCTCCTCAGTTTGCCTTTTATTTAATTGCCTTTGCAAACCAATGAACTAACAAAAGTTACTACTATCACCTCTCTTTCACCTTATAAACTGTGAAACGAACATCTTCAGATGGGCTATGGTATACCGCGTAAGTGCTTCTCTTGCTTCTATGTTTGCTTGTCTTCGCACGGAACGTTCTCACGACAATACACACGTCTTTCCTACATAGCGATTCCTGTAAGCAGCTATTGCTCTTCTTTTTATGTTTCTATATGCCATATGATAATGTGTGACTCACTTTGAATCCTTTCTCTTGGTATAATATCTTCAGTACCCTTATGGTCATGTTGGTCGCGGTGTAGCCCAGATGGTATTATTAACTCTCTTTTGGAAACTTACTTTTCATTACTAGACTGCAGCCTAAATATGTTATGAGAGGAAGAGTGACAAATGGAAAAAGCAGGTGTTGTGTTGGCTGAATACGCGTGAGATGATGATAGAACAAGTGTGTGTATTATTTATTAAAGATAATCTAAAAAGCAGTGAAAGATATAACAACGTACTCCCCATCTTATTGATCTTTGCTTCCCAATGGAATAGCTTTGGCGAGCACCTTCGCCACTGGGCATAGAATGAGAAGTTGGTTGTTGATTTATCTGAGAGGTGAGAGGATGCTTTCTTTTTTGGAAGAAAGCTTTCTTGTACCTTCTTCGCACCGACCAAAATTTATTATGATCAAGCTCGTAGAGATAAGAGTAGTGATATAATCAAGATGACCACTCTCAACTATTGGGATATAGCAACCAATAGATGCATGTGATGACCCGGTTAGAAGGATCAACAATATCAACTACAAGCAAGAACTTAACAGTTACTAATTACTTTTAACTTACTGATGCCAGAGTGTTTCAATGAAAGGACATAAGAAATATCAACTACAGCCACGCCAATTGCAATTATGTCTACTATTGCTGGCAATCGTTCACATTATATTATCAGTTATTTTGGTAATACATCCATTTGCAAACCTGCCTCTTCAATCACACCTTCCATATTCATATTACAAGTTGTCGTCGACAAACAATACAATATTAACAGTTGATGTGGTAGATTATAAAGCAAGTAGTTCCAGACGTCCCAGAGTAGTACATATAGATTTATCAGATTCATATTTTATAGTAAAAACAGTACTGGATCATAATAGTGATTATACATATAACACGATACCCCTGAATCAATATTATGAAATTGATAATATTATCGATTACACAGTAGAAGATAATGATATTATCAAACGCTTAGACGACTGCAAACCAATGGCAAAGTGGCAAACAATGTCTTATCCTACCTGTAATGTTCTTCATGAAGTAAACATCTTCTCGACTACATCTACATTATCATATTTATATCCTAATCATAACCTGAGAAAAGATAATAGCAAAAGGCGATTCCCAATACAAGAACCATATTCATCAAAGTTATTAGGACATGGATGGTTTAGAAATGCTTGGGAGGTAATAGAAGATTCTATGGGGACAAGTATAGCAATCAAAACACTAAGGTGAGTAGGTTTAGATTTATATTACGCAATCATCTTGGTTATAGATATATAGTAGTGATCACTAACTTCCCGTTGCATATAACTTTCAGAATTGATCGAGACTTTTTACCCGAATACTTCGAACTACACAGAAGAGACGCTTTAGCGATGGAGAGGCTCACCTTCACGGATTATGTAATGGATTCGTATGGATACTGGTAAGCAGTTATACTCTTGTCTGCATGATTCTAGATACTTTGTACTCACATCTTGTGTTACCTCGACTCCAAGTGGTCAGAGTGTATTAACAGAGCTAGCATTTGCAGAGAAAGGAATGAACAATCTCTATCGATTATCAGTTGGACTGAAGGGTATCAATACACAATCTGTATTGCACCAGAAACTTAAACTTGCTGCAATGATATCACTCGGTTTGTCTTCAATACACAATATCCCTATAGATGATAACAAACAACAAAACATTGATCATCCAGCCACACTAGCACATTATGATATTAACCCACGTAACATTATCATATCAACTAGTGGCAGACCAAAGTTTAATGACTTCAATGTATGCGAATTCTTAACATGGAATGAAACGACAAAGAAGAGAGATAGATGTGGATTCAATTCGAGGTTCCACGAGCCTTGGTGGCGAGCTCCAGAAGAAATGATTCTTTACAGCAACAGCAGTTCTAATGAGAAAGTTACATACCCAGTGCAACTCTTATCGGAAAAGGTTGACATATATTCATTGGGTACATTACTTTACATGCTCTTGACAGGCAGTGAGCCTCTCGGAAAAGAGCACAAGAAAAGAAGATTGAAGAGTGTTAGCAATCAAGTTTCAAGAGGAGAATACCCATCACTTTCCAACGAATATGAACAATCTATTGACCCTGTCGTTGTTGCATTTCGCAATGCAATAAGATCATGCTGGACTCTAGATCCAGAAAAGAGACCGACGGCAATGGAGATTGCTAATGATCTTCTTGAGGTATTAGATTATATGAAACAGCAACAATCTACAGCATAACAGATACATTATTATTTACATATTATAATAACATTATAGATACCAAACCGCATATCATTGCCACCACTCCTAGAGTAATATAACATATTGCAATCATAAAACCTGTCCATGTTGGCACTTCATTTTCACTTTTCAGTTCTTGCCTAACTTCTACTGAGCTGAGGGATAGTGTTCTTTGTAGCAGTTCGCCACTGTTTGGAGTAGTGGTGTTTTCACTTATTGCTCCATACTTTGATTCGACGTTTGATTGTATCAAACCTTTCTGTTCATCAACGATAGTTGGATTCCAAGTTGGTTTAACTACTGTCACTCTATTAGGTTTCATTGCAATGGAGGGTGATGCAGTATCATCCTTCTCAAAATGTGCTTTCAGGTTAACTTGACCGATACATGCAATTGTTGACCATAGAGGCATGCCAGATATATACCACAAGATTGCATCCCATACTTGGCACTGTATCTTTTTATCTTCTTCGGCAATTTCTGAATCTAAACAATGTAAATTATTGATGTTTGGATATCTCCACAGGTGATTGGAAGATCCATTCTTCCAACGTCTATGTATACAATAGATAAATTCATTACTGTGGATTGCAACATATGCCATTCCAGGTCCAATATAAGCTAATGATGATCCACCTACTGCTCCTGTTGCTGACAACACTTTTCCCGTACTCTCCATGAATAAAGCTGGAATTAATGACGAAATGTAAAGCGCCAATGTCAACAGTATTCTCCGATCTCTCCTTATTAACACTATTGAATCAGCTCCATCATGTGCAAGTCGACCTTTGAAGAATAATACAACACAAACATGACGTGCGATGAATAGGTTGAGTGGGTATGCGAATAGCATTGTAGTGGTTAATAATGCCCGCGAAAGTAGTCCACTCCAATGATTAATATCCATATTATTCAAAACATTGCCCATTGTATTCTCTTGATATGCTAGATATGCTACAACTCCCATTATTAACTCGAGCATGCAACATGTGAAGATTGCGCCATTTGTAACTTGTTTCCACCTCTTATTGGTTGGTGTTTTCAAACTTCCTGCTATTATAAAGGAAGAGTCTTGGCAAACAAATGCAAAGCTACAAACTCCAAACCCAACAAAGAATGTCTTTATATCAAGAAATGGTTCGTCTGATATCATTTGCATAATGCCTCCAGAGTCTTGAACAGATTGTTGTGTAGGCGAGAAGGCTACTACGAGACCTACCAAGCATATGTTAAGGATAAGATTTAGCCTTGAAGTCTTCTCTAAATCTGCTACATCTCGCTGCATGCTCAATGGCAATATCACCAACAGGCTGATAACGAACATGATGAAACACTTTGCATCAGTGTCGTGTACATCAAACAGTATTGGGAATACATCTTTTATGATGATTAGATATGCAAGCATCGCCCCATAACTTAACAAGAACATATTGACTGAAAGATACACAAATCCAAATTTTCCAAAGCAAGCTTCCATCAATGTTTCATAGGAATTTACGCTTACTAACTTTCCAAGATTGATAAGTTGTCTCAACGAGTAGTCTATAGCAGTTTTTGTATGAGTGTTATGCAGTATGAGATGTAGGTAATACATATGTAAAACATAATTCAAAGATCATATATCTATCTCTCACCAGTCATGAATGCAATAAGTATAATCATTATCGTCCCTGCGATTAGACCCGATTCTTTTATTGCATAAGGCTTTCAATATTATACCATAGGTATTCATGCAAAGGGAAGATCACTTGTTATTATTAACAAGTACATACAGTTTATATGCAGGTATAAAGATAATAACCACTCACCAAACCAACAATCCCAGCACCAATCATAACATTAACTAGATTTGCATAAGCACCTAATATTGTAGATTTTGTTTCGACGTCTTCTAATAGAACTTCCCTTCTTGTACCATGAGGTGATTTGCTTTCATAACGATTTGATGGGCTGAAGAAGGGGGACTTGGGAATTTCAGTAGTCATCATCTCTTCATTAACTTATGCATAAGTAAAGCACATATTAGTAATCATTCATTTATCAATAGTTTGCCTCTCTCGTCTCTATCTACTTATAATACGGCCTAAATCATTCACATATTCATCAAATCTCTAGTACAATACATCAGTTTTCATGTACAAATGAGAAAACTCTGTTATGGTGGATAGTTAGACCCTTTTGTAATAATTCACTACAGTCTTCATTTACAGACAGTATCTTTTGTATAGTTTTTTACAGAAGTTACGTACAATACGGTCAATACGGTTCATAATGTACAAACAGAGATTCAAAGTCTTTTATTTTTTTACACTACGATCATGACGCTCTCCATCCCCTCACACGCTATTCTCCATAACTACAATAGTTGACAACAAAGTACTGCATACACGTCACAACTATATAGTCGTCTATGATATACAAAGAGATTTATACTACCAACTTCCCTAGTTGCTACGATATTTACGCTTACATCAGCCCATCAAAAAAAAAGAGACGATGATGCACTGATCAGCCGGCTCCATTTGTGAAGGCTATGGGCCATCTGATACATACCTAAGCGATACCCCTCAATGATTATGTATCACTGAAGCGTCGGATGGTGTTTATTACCTCCCATGCTTGAGATGAGACTACACCGATGACATGCGTTACCTCACTCATTATTCGAAAATTTGTTGTGGCAGAACAACTCTACACGGGGCAATACGGGGAGAGAAGCCAAGATATGATATGCAAAAATGAACTATGGGTACATTGATCGAATGATATTACATATCTAGTACGATTCGGCCTAGGGATAGATTGGACACGATGTTGGGTTGATAGTACAAAATGTACACATGATATGCACATCACTTCATTTTTCTGGTTGGTTGATAGAAGCATAGATTTAGTATCAACTAGGGCAGTGGTAGTATTCATATTGCAAGGATAGGTCCCTCAAGCCTCAAGCAGTATCTTTAATCACGGATTAAGTGTATTCTTACTTGGGCTTTTGTGTTTTACTTAGAATTTCAATTGCCGAAGTTTCCTACTTCTACTTCTAGAGGTGATGAGAATGAACGTCAACTTTACTATATCGCACAACTAGCCGCCGACTGCCATTGTTCAGAACTACATCATAATAGTAATAGATCATAATATTAACGATTGCCACAAAAAACAATAAAAATGAAGAACATGAAGCGTTGTCGACCATTCCACTTGAATGCATGGAATGTGTACACTAAAAGAAGATCGATAGAGATATTCAATAGAGAGAATGATTTTACTGACGTCAACGAGTTCAAGGAGTATATCAATTTATACAAACCATTTGATAAGAAGAGGCAGCATAAGAAGAAAACTATAAAAAATGAGAATGCATACTACATAGATCCCAAGACAGAGGAGAAAAGGAAAGTAGAAACATTTGAACATTTCAGATTGATGGCTCTACAAGATTGGAGTAATATGCCAGAGGATCACAAGGCTGTGTACAGGAATATTGCATTAGATATGAATAAGCAATCTAGAGGCAAAGGAGAGGTAGTAGATGATTGTTCATTAAACCAACGATGCAAAGAAGAGACAGTTAGACATCAGGTAGATAGACGCTTCAAATCGGACCTATTAGTATTGTAATACCAGGCCCAACAGTTACAAAAAGGCATAGATGCAATGGTATCCAGTCAGTAGACTTAAATGTGATGTTGCAAAGGAAAGTAGGAACAAAATAAACCATAAAATAAACAGATCGATTAGTTAACTTTAATTTGATAAAGCATACAAGCCAAACTTCCATTCTAAGTACGCATTTGCAAGTTAGACACTTTCAACAGGACTGCGCCAATCGAATGTTTGTTTTTTGAGCCGACCATGAAAACTGTGCGCCAGTACTGGCATTAATAGAGAATTTTTTAGTGCATGCAGGATACCGCTTGTAGTATCCTTCCGGCTCGATGAATGAGTACCATAATAGGTGAGTGCTAATCGATACACTTGCATAGACTCATACACTCGCTAGCTAATAAGTATGCACAGTTTAAGTTTCTAAGATCTATGTACAATCTCCTTGGTCACCTCCCCTCGGTCTTCACCTGCTGCTGTTAAACATGCTCCCTACCCATCAAGAGTATCCCGACGAATACAACAAGTGAAGAAAAGAAGAATCCTATCATATTCGTTGTGCCCGGAATCTCTTTGTAATATAGTAAGCCCCAAAGACCTGAAATGATCAACGAGGATTGATTGAGACTATAACCCATGAAATTTCCTAAATGCTGTATTGATATAATACCAAACAAGTTGCCCACACTATACAATAAACCTGATGTAAGTCCTGCTCTCCACATGACTCTAATATGAAAAGAAGGAAGTCGCTTATATCCTTTGCGTATTGAAGAGCTTTTAAATGAGAGATAGGATAATCTCAGTATCCAAAACAGCCCAACAACCAAGACGGCTGCAATACCAAATGACATTGAGTAACCGACGCCCTGAGTAGTATTAGGTGGTGCATAGTGAAGCGGTACCATTATTGTTGCAGCAAGCACTCCATTAACCACGGCCATGAAAAGACCAATATGATATTTAGATGTTGAATGTAAATGAGGAAGGTCCATTGTTTGGTGAGAATGTGGATTTACTCCAGAATGAGGAAAGTGTTCCAAATCTAATACAATTTCATTGCTGTATCTTTCTCCTTTCTCTACTAGCGGTGTATCTTCTCTTGCAGCTATATTTGTTGTTATTGTTTTTGTGTTATCATTTTTGTTGTTTCGTATCGTGTCTCCTCTCTTCTCCGTCGTGTTCAGCTCAATCGATGAGAAGTATGCAATTCCACACAAACCTAGACATAAAATAGTGACTGATGATATTGCGCCGACAAGACTCTTCTGTTTCTCTCCAAATATAAATACTCCCCACAGGAAGCTACCTAGAAATATGAAGACAAGATAAAGAAATGAGCAAGGCATTGCATAAACTATGTGCACAAGATATGCACAAAACTTGCTCACCTAATACAATTACACATGACCAGATACAAACTGATATTGCCAGCCCAGTACGCCTAATGGCGTAAATGCCAGCAGTGCCCCCAGGCACCCACAACATTGCAGAAACAAAGCTCCATGGTGTAAAATCAGAAGATAATGTCCATTTATGAAATGATTGAGTATTACCATCTGCAAGTATATTGTTAAACCAAATTATAACCGCCGATGTAACCTTTGTTTGCCCGTCGAGTTTATTAGTGATGGAAGTTATCAACAATCAATTGTGAATAAATGTCAACATATAATATGTAACTCACAAATACCGTAAATGCTTTATAAGTTTGAAATACCAGAGGATCGACATCGACACGAGTTGCTTTTTGCAAAATGTAATTAATGTTTAAGTGTAATGATGCAAAATTGCAAATGATTACATATACGGACACAAGAATCTTACCGTCCTCTCCTTTCATTGGAACTCCATAGCTTCCGAACGCTAGTGCAGCCAAGAAGCTCGCAGTAAGACCAATTAACTCGTTTGTATCCGTCATTCTACTCTTGTGCTTTAGTCTCTTAGTATATTGTAGTGAAATCTTGAACTTCGCGTCGGCCTCTCCACTTTTTCTTGACACACAGTCTCAGTTGGCTATTAGGCAACATTCTCGGCATATCATTGACAATGCCGTCTCCTTTTCTGCCGTAGGTACTATTTGCCCTAGGCCATCATCACATCACTCAATGTTACCGAATTGTAGAAGGCAACTCTTTATGTCATTTCCACGCGGAAGCTGATGAGTCCTTTTTATTCGACTTTTATAAGCGGCTTTTACCGCCGCATATACTAGTATATTACCCATATCACATAAACTACCGAACCCAAAAATAATATGTCACCTTATGATGTATCATTACTATCATTAGATAATCCCCCTCCTTCGGCTAATAAATTGCAAATTGAATTATGGAAACGAATATTACTACAACGATATCAACAATTACAAGAACTTACATCTAAAGAACTTCAATTCTATGTAAATATTATTAAAGATGATGAGATTAATAATGAAAAATATGCAACTCATCTTGTTAATCGACAGTCGTCTTCATCATCTACTATTACTGCAGTAAATGACGTGAAACAACATTTCATGGCACTATTCTATTGTTCAATAGATGTATCCGTATCATTAGAGGACAGGAAATTGGCGTTAGATACTTTACAGAAGGGGTTTGCGTCATTAGACGCATTGAAGAAGGGTACTATTAGCCCCCCACAGAAAGATCAACAGGTAGTAACTAGTAGCAGCGGGGGGATCAGTGATAAAGAGCAAACTACACATCATGAAAAGGATAGTAGCAAAACATCTAGTAGTAGTAAACGTGCTAGAGAGGAATCGCAGCTCAATATCAATGCAAGTGAAAATCCATCTAATAAACAGATTAGAAGAGAGAATAATAATGATACTACTATCTCTACAACAGAAAAGCAGGATACAAATCAAGATAAGCAGAAACAAGTGGAAAAGGCTGCAATTGATAAACAGAAGAGGAGTAAGCCAGAAGTAGTAGTAATTGATCTAGAGTCAAATAATAGTAAGAGGCAGAAGATTGGAGATACTACAATCTCATCAAGCAAGTCTCTACCTCAAAAGAATACGACATCACCTTCTATGAAGAATAAAAGTAAGCCTATGAAGGGAGAAAGTGTTACCGATGATAAAAAGATTTCAAGTAGTAAACCAATAAAGGAGTCTAAAAAAGCCGTAGTACCACTGCCTCCACCCAACCCCAATAACTACAATCGAATCATCACATTCCTTCCCGATAACAATCCTAGTACTGTCGGTAGTGGTAGTATTGATCCTCGTCAGCAATGTACTTTATCCTATGATGCTGGATACTCTACTAATGGCACTGGAGCATCTTTGCACAACAAGATATCAATTGAGGTCACAGAGAGATTAGTAAGATTTGACCCTTACTACAAAATCATTAGAGAATTCGGCATTACAGATGTACCTGCAAGTAAAGGAATGACAAAGGTATCTACTCGCACAACATCCTGTGTTCAAATGGCACAGTACAAGACTGCAAACTTTCCATCTTCATGCGCCATGGTTAGTGTTGACCTGTCCGCTTCAACAAGCAACTCATTGGGTGTGAAATGGGGGACTAAGGAGAATGTTAAAACTGGAGATAGACGACTTATACTTCGCATGTTGCCTCTTAAGCGTACCGAACAAGATTGTAAGAAAAGAGCCGATACACACTTATGGCCTAAAGGAACATTTATTCAGCTTGAAAAGGGTGCATCACAACAGGTACTTGTTATCACACAACGACGGCAACAACGTCATGATCCAAATGAATGGAAGGGTATGTCGCACCCAGTAGACTTGACTTCAATAATTAAAGATGCTCGATCTCCTTTTAGAGTTAAGATCTGCACAAGAGAAGTCATCGAGGAACCAGAGACTCCAAAGCACAAATTGGGATCTATCGTGAGCAAGGAATTCGAAGATGATGATGGTAAGATGAAACCGTTTGCTGGAGTAGTTACTAGCTATGACTCTGAACACAAGCTATACAAGATACAGTATGAAGACGATGACAAAGAAGAACTAAATTACAAGGAAGTATTAGAGATACTTGTCAAGAAGAATAAGAAGACTGGTGAGGATGGAAAGCTATTGTCAGGATCTTATGCTGTCAACCTAGCAGTATGTGAGTACACTTCACCGGATGATTTGTTCGATAAGCTTCAACATGATATACCAAAAATATCTTTGAAAGCTTCCCAAGAAATGGCGAAGAAGTATTTGGCGAACCAGACTGTATCTATTGATGATAGTGATAGTGATGGTGGAAATGGTAGACGCAGCAGTGGTAATTCCTCGCTCACATTCTCACTACTCTGTCCAATGTCAAAGGTGGCAATTGAAACGCCTGTTCGTGGTCGGAATTGTAAGCATTTGCAGTGCTTTGATTTTAAATCATATCTCCATAGCAATAGTCACATCTCTGCAGGGAGGTGGAGGTGCTGTGTGTGCGAGGAATTCATACCCGTTGACAGTCTAGTTCGATGTGGCTTGTTCGATGAAATGCTAAAGGAGTACAAAGATAAAGTTTCGCCTGGTGTTAGAGATAAAGTGTCATACAAGTCAGATAATACATTTGTACTCAAACCAGAGTATAGACTTAGATATGGTGGTGGTAAAGGTAATGATGATGAAGAAGGACGTATTGCAAAGCAATCTGGAAAGCTGGAGGTTATTGAGTTACTCGAGTAGATGATAAGTTGAAACCAATGATATAAACGACTACATACCAGCTCAGATGTGGTATCCTTTAGGATACCCTATTTTGTTGATACTTGATACTACTTTCTCTATGTACCATACTACGATACTCAGTACTCAGCTGAACTTGTTTGTTCGCCTTCTATTTCATATCCATGTGTTCTCTAAACAGATCTGCAGAATAATTGGCACACGATATCACCATTTTTTAATCTTTCTGTAGCATCGAAGTTGGTGCACGATACATAATCTCAATATTACCCAGAACAATTATATTATATCCCGCATTATCAACTATATCAACATTGCAATAAACACAGAGGTGCACATCTTGACACCTCTATCATTAATATTACCTAAACATGTCATCAAATCTATCAGAGTTATCAGTCCAATTAAGAAAGCTACAAGCTGATAAGATTGCACAAGCAAATGAAATTGATAGACTAGGTAGGTCACTGTTGGTTCATTTATATGTTGTACTAGTATTGCTCACATCATGTCTTCTTAAAGAACGACAAGTAAGGATTCTCTCGGAACTAAAAGGTATTGGTATTACAGATTTGCAAGATGCATTGAGATTAGCATGTGAGGCCGAGGCACATGGTGAGTTACAAAATCTTGTAGGAAAATTACAAGCTCGAGTTGATGGTTTACAATTGGGTGTAAGTGGTGGTGTAGGTGGCCTAAGACGTGCTAAAGGTGGTGATCAATTCAATGAAGAAGCTGCAGCTCGTGGTCGAAGTAAGTTGGTGTGTGTTACTTTCATGTTATTGTTGCAACTTGTGTCCACTAACATATCACTTAAAATGTTATCCGAATGTATTTATGTTATTAAAGCTGTATTGGAACTAAAAATTGGGCAATTGCAAGAAATTGAGAAGACACTCCGTATGGAGCTTACTGCATTATACAACAATTGTAAACAGTTAACAGAGAAAAACACTGTACTAGAGACACAACTTGCTCAATGGCAACGTTGTTGGCAAGCAAAAGAGGAAGAGGAGAAGAAAAGAAACAGTATTGTTCCTATGGCCATGCCTTCTTCTCCTGGTAGTTATAACTATTCAGAGTTTGCTACAAACAATGGAGGTGAATCGTCACAGCAAGCTCTTCTAAATAATGTGCCACAATCGGAACTTAGTAGTGAACAGCGTCTTATTGTAGCTGAAAGCTCATTAGTGGGTGAGAAGCAGCAGCGCAATTTGTTGGAAAGTCAGCTGTCTTCAGCATCCAAACAATATGAACTAAAGAGAGAACAGTACGAACATAGAATACAATATCTAGAGGAGCAACTTCATGATCTGAATCAACAAATGAGTTCATTGTATGCTGCATTTAAAATTCAGGATCATGACAATAGATTGGAGAGACATGAAAAAGAAGCCTGGAAAGTCCGCGTTTGCAATGTTTCATCATGTGAATCATGTGAATTCAAGTGTTCAATATGAAGACTCGGCGATTTGGCTAGTTCATTTGAACCCGGTGTTTCTTTATTTGATTGTCTTTGGTTTCCACATGAACTAACATTTGTTATAATCATCTCTCTTTTGTCCTCATATATGTTTAACGCGCATCTTCTAGGAAGAGAACCGTAGTTGAAAGTGATTCTTTAATGGCAAAGCAGACTAATAGAGAATCTACACAGCAACAATCTAATCTCCAAACTTCTAGTAGTTCAAATGATGCCGAGCCACTAAGAACTAGGAGATCCTTGAGATTATTAAGCCCTTCGACTCCTCGGCCAGAATCAATTCCACCAAGGGCAGCAGTTAGACCAGCAGCACATCCACCAATTTGCAAAGGTATACTATTATTGCTATTAGATAAAGATGACCAAGCTCTACCATCCACTCCATCTACTGCAACAACTCCTCGAACGTTTTCAGCTCGTAAGTTGCTGCCAAAATCATCAAGTAAAAGACAGATGAATGCAACTACTGCAACAAGCTTCAAATTTAAGAAACAGTATTGTGTATTGCATGGGGCTAATGGCCTATATCAAATCAGATATGGAGACTCATATGATGGTCCTGTTTCCGGTGTGCATGAGTTTTTGACTGCTGGCGTTAGCTCCATAGAACACACATCTCGATCATCTAGCCAAGAATTTGGATTTGAAATCATGATTAATCCAAATGATTCGGAAGCTCCGGCTTTATGCTGTGCTGCCGAGAAAGAAGAAGACTTCATGATGTGGATGTCCTCACTAACGAGTGTGATTGATGGAAGTGTGATAGATAGACCGAGAGAAACTGATGAACAAAGTACATCAACAGAAATAGAAGCGTATGCAGAAGGAGTATCACCAGCAATTTAGTTGTTTACAGATCAAATATATAAGTATATAACTAAGATTTGCTTTATTCTTTAACTGTTAGCTTCGTCTTTTAACAAATGATGCACAAACTGGAAGATGGTCAGATGGTTCATGTTCATTAGGACAAGCAACATCTGATTCTGTGTCCAAAACTACTGCTGGTTGTAATGCCACAGAGCAATACATTCTATCATATCTTTCTCTAAATACATCGGAGATTGGCAGAGGTTCTCCTAGTGCTGCTAGATCCCAAGCAATTCCCCAAAACTTGCCTTGTATAAGCTCATCAAGATAGACATTAATGAAATCACTCAGAGTTAAGACTCCATCATTTGGAATATAAATAGGAGGTCGTTCACTCTTATTCATTTGTTCTCCATCTATTTCTTTGGATGTATCAACCCAACCCATATATTTTGCAGCATTACGAAACTCTGTACCTCGTCCAACTTGTAGATTGATTACTGTTAACCATTTCGCAACATCTTCTTTGGACATTTGCAGTTGTGTTTGGTCTTTATCATGTTTGGTGGCAAATCTTTTGTATATTCTTTTCAGCCGATCAGTCACACCGTCTGAGAATTGTGGATTAGCGTATGCATCTTCTACACCAGCTTGAGTCATTAGAGATATCAATTCAGGTACAACTAGAGTTGCAGGTGGTTCTTCGTCCTCTCCTCTACCTGTTGCCATCGCATCAATCAATGGAGGGATTGGTAAACTTTTTACCTTAGACGAGACTTGTTCGCCATCTTCGAGAAATTTTTCATCGATACTAGCAGTTTCCACTAAGTGTACAGCACCACATTCTTTTGAGCCATTGAAGTCGCCACATACAATTAGTTTGAGATTTTCGGGATCCTCTTCTGTACAAACAATGTAAATGAAGTTAGATGTATAAGTGAAAAGTATATGACGTCGTATTGCAACTCTCATAACCACCTTACCTTTCAGCTTATTCTTTGATGCTTTATATGCGGCAGATACACCTTCAAGCAGTTGTCTTACTCGTCTCCCTCCATTCTTTCCAGCTTGAAGATGACAATTCAAAACATGCCAAGATGTCTTGTCTTCTCCTTCCTCTGCATCCAGTATAAAAGAAGTGAGTAATGTTCGATCTTTATGCATCGGATCTGTCGATAATGTGACTTTACTCTTCCTGTAAAATGTTGCCGGTCTAAATCTCCCCTTCTTAAATAACTCAACGCCATCATATCCCAAGTCTTCAGACATGAAAGCAAAGTCTTTATCAAATGATAGCGGTGATACTTCTTGAAGGCAAACAACGTCGGCGTCAATTAACTTGATACGTTCTTTCAATAATGATTTACGATACTCCCAAGTGGAAACTTCTTCAAGTTCTGGTCCTAATGGTGGACTATACATCTTGTAATTCCACCATCCATCTTCACTATTTGGTAGTAAAACATTATAGCTCTATGTATGAGTGATAGGGATAGGTTATATAATATTCGTAAGTGAAGAAAGTACTTGATACAATCATAATATAACTCACCAGTACTGATAGCGCACCAGATATACGAGGTAGCGCTGCAGGTGATGATATATGCTGAACTCCTGTTGTTGCTACCATTACTAACAATTAACAATTCATAGAACTCCTTTTCGGGTTAAGATACCTAATCAGGGACCACCAACAGTTGAAATATGCATAATTGCAATAGACTGCAATCCGCAGCGGACTGTTATCCATAGATGATAATTCATTAATCCTTATCGCAAGCTCTCTACTTGCGTTGGTATATCTTTAAGGGGGGTTATTAGTTGAAATTTGACACTCGCTCATTAATTGATAATATTGCTGATACCTACGATACCACTACTATCCAATATGAACTCCGGTGGAGCTGCTGCTGACCCAGCGGTCATGGAAGTAATAAACAGGGGCAATAGGGTTGTTTTCTTTGATGTTATGTTAGGCGGTGGCAATGAAACAACAACAGATGGTACGGATGAAGGTGGTAAACCATTGGGCCGTATTAAAATGGAATTGTTCGTCAATGATTGTCCTAGAACTTGTGAAAATTTTAGACAGTATTGTACAGGGGAACATACAGATCCGGTAACAAGAGCTCCTATTGGTTATAAGAATAGTAGTTTCCATCGAGTTATTAAGGATTTCATGTTGCAAGGAGGAGGTAAGTAGATTGTTATTGTTTTGTAAACTATTATAATAGTTCACTGACACATCATACAATGATAGACTTTTTGAACAACGATGGTACAGGAAAGACTTGTATATATGGTACATCAACCTTTAATGATGAAAACTTGACTACACATAAACATGATAAACCAGGCATGCTATGTATGGCGAACAGCGGAACAAACACTAATGGATGTCAGGTATGTGTTTATCCTATTTGGAGTATGATAAATGGACATGACCATTTAAACTAGTCACTCACTCATATATCTAATCTACTCTCCCTCTTCGTCAAGTTTTACATTACTTGTAAGAATGCCGAATGGCTTGACGGGAAGCACGGAAAGTCCGCGTTTGTATTGTTCTGTTGTATGAACTTGTGTGTTTATTATGAAGTAGCCAAATCATTGCCTTAAGTTGATTACCCTTGCAAACCATATGTACTAAGTTTATTTGCCATCTCTCTCCAACTTCATAAACATGTGAAACGCGCTCTTCCAGTGGTGTTTGGACAAGTATTGGATGATAATGGCGAGAGTATGATGACAGTACGAAAGTGTGAGGCGGTACCTACAAAAGGTAGTAATAACCAACCACGCTACCCAATTAGAATAGCGCAGTGTGGAGAACTTTGATATTAGTGCCTTCGTAATGAGTAGAATAGTTCAATGTGGAGAGCTTCAATCGCTAATGTGATATGATAAACAACTTGTTCAAGGAAGAAATTATAAATATCAAGTCATATGTTGTCAAAGGGTTTAAGGGATACAATCAAACAACAGTGTAAGAGAAGTAAGCAGAAGAGTTACACTTAATTACCTTCTAAAACCCCATCTTACTCATTATTTACAAACTCACATACTCTAAAAAACATAACAAAACTCTGATGCATCATGCTCTAAATCCTAATAGAAACACTCTTCGACTGTGGAGGATCTACATCCTTCTCGGTCATCTCCTTCCATCTTGCTTGTTCGGCTTTGTATGCTTCAGCTTTCTTGGAGACCATATGTTCCTTAAACTGCTCTCTTTCCTCTTTCTCATTCACAGCCTGTCCTTGCATAGTCCTATACTTGAGATCTGCCTCAAACATTGCCCTATCCCAAATGATTTCGATAAACTCGGTCTCCTTGATATTGATAGGTTTCTTGAGACTCTTGCGTAGATATTCACGCTTTGCCCATTCAGTGGCCATGTCTGATAACTCCTCCTGCTTTCGAGCCTCGTTGCGCTTTTCACGAGCAAGAGCAAGTTTCTGCTCTTGCGATGCAGCCTTTGCAGCCTTTTCTTCCTCGGTTTCCTCGGGTGCTTCCACCCATCCTGTACCATCCTTCTCTGCCTCCATTAAATCATTGTATCCCTTTGCGCCCATCGAGAACATGTGTTCGACTTCTGCCACTCTGCTGAAGCCAATCTCTCTCATACCCTGGATCAACATATGATCTAAACTATTTGTATCCTTTGCTGCATTTGCAACAACACATTTGCCAGCTGCCTTGTCAATAGCCAAGCATTCAGTAATGATGCGCAAACTCTCCTCACGAGAGAAGGTGTCTCCTTCTCCAAAGGGTTTATCTACCACATCAGTTACATTGACAAGGCCAAATGCGCATGAAGCCTCTGGCTCATCATTCCATTTAGGAACAACCACCAAAGTGTAAGCAAAGGTAGTAGCCTTACTTTTCAACAATTCCTCAGCATCTTTTAATGCGTCTCCTTTGATACCTGTAGCATCACTAACCAAAATTGCAACATTCTTGACACTCTCAGCCTTCTCGGCGGCATCAGCAATATCATCCAACTTACTAATATCGCCACCATCTAAGTGTGCCACCCAAGATGAAACATCTGTTAGTTGCTCAACAGTTGGCAATGACGCACCCTCTGAAAAGTCCAACTTATCTAACAAGCCGGTATACCTAGCATTCCTCCCAATAAGACGCTTCTTGGCTAATTTCATATCCTCTACATGAGCAACAATCTTAGTAAATGGGAAATGGGGTGAATCTTCATTGTTTAAAAAGGCAAGTATTTCCAATGATGCTGGTTGTTCGGGATCAAAACCTGAAATCAATACAGATGTACCAAGATCAGATCGTAGGATAGTATTGGGTAGTTGTGAGTCAGCGAGATATCCCATAATCTCATTTTGTTTCTTAATCGTTTCCTCTTCTTCCCGAGTATATAGTGAATTGGTATCAAATCCTAGTGTACCATATTGATTGAGACTTGTGGTAGATGACGTGACTGTTGTTGCAATGTGTTTGTTATTGATAGAAGGTGTGAAAGCACGTACTCCAGTGATTGCAGAGCCAAGAATAGCAATGGATAGCTTCATATTTTATTATTTGTTTGTTTTTAGTGTTGAACTTTGGTAACAAGTCTAATAGGTAGATATATTAAAGGAAAGAAGACAAGAGATGAGATGTACAAGGTTGTACCATAAGTTTGCAATGTTGGTAGTAATAAAAAGAAACATATTACATTCTTCGGCACACTACAAATCATATCACCATCAAAATCATATGATTCACTCACCAATGCCAATATATGATATGAATATGGGGTGTTATCGTTTGCTTGATTGTTCGGCATTTGCCAGCTTGTTTTGCCCCTCTGAGATTTACGAGGGATACCGATGAGGATACCCAAGGATAAGCCTAAAAGTAGTGTCACAGTATGGTAACTGCATTGCAACTCTAACTAACAACACAATCAATTGCTGTTGTATGAATACGCTAGCTCAAGTCTCGTATGTGATTGGGAAAGGACAGAGGAGCATGATCAGCTCAACAACGTACACTACGCATGGTATCCTACATGTTGGTATCCTGAGGAGACCTGATGAGCGAGTTACAATACTGTTCAAAAAGTAAAAAGCAAGGTTTGTGTTGACACAACAAGATGATACTCATATTAGTTTACCAATTAGGTTACCACCCATCAAATAAGCCTTTGCCTACTTCACTTTCTGCAGGCTTTTCAACAGCACTTGTCTCAGCTTCCACTCCAGTATCACCATTTCCATTTTTGTTCAAAGTATCTTCTTCCATTACTGGAGGTAAATCCAAACCCTTCTCTTTCGCTGCCTCCCGTGCTGCCTTGGCACGCAATTCGATTTCCTTCTTTTGTTTGTTTTCTTGATCTTCAACAGCTCTCTTCATATCTGTCGGACTTACCACTACACGAACATCCAATCCATCTTCTCTCGTAGTATCAACAAATGCCTGTCCATCATCATTGTCAGCTTCCGGTGCAAGCTGCAACGCTACATGTCCCATCCGTCCAGCTCTAAAGTCTTGTAGTATCTTTCTTGCTGCATTCTCGGGGTCACCCTTGCACTTGTTATCAGCAACGATGAAGAGCATATCTTCACCAGTTGGGATACGATCTTGATTAGCTGCCGCAAATGCCATCCATGTGCTGGCTGATCCGTCAGTATTCTCGGACCCCCAACGAGCTGCAATCTTTTGCTCTGACAATGGCTTCATTGGATCAAATCCATATCTTTCTTTACATCGTTGTTGCCACTGAGGCGCTGCTGTTGTTTCTTTGCCCATCAATACGAGGTTTTGAATTCGATCACACAAGTATGCGGCGACTGCTTGGTTATCGTATGCCCCAACGCCTACACTATTGCATGCTGCCAACAGCAATGCATCATTCTGATCAAGCATATCTGAGGGAATGATACCTGGAAGATGCGCGTTGTTATGATTTGTCATGTTGGAAGAGAGGTGATTGTAACATATGTTAGTACATGTGGTGTAAAGGCAATCAAATAAAGATAAACAAAGGTCAAGTGAAGCGGCCAAATCATCGAGACCTCATGTTGAACATTTGAATTTGCATGACAAAACAATACAAACGCGAACTTTCCTGGACTATCCAATAGTTCAAACCCCTTCTTTCGTATATTGTTACTCCCATTATTGTTGCGCGTACTACGACTGCCGGCACCAGACGCTGATGTGGAATACTTTTCAGTGGCTACTCGTATCCATTGGAGTGAGCGTGTAACTCCGGGAGTATTGGCCGTGCGAGCTCGTTTCC
>Ga0214480_100192_pt1 | contig 29804 bp, 16 predicted proteins | sample M1_20Mar14CPVII9_3_FD_165042 | JGI IMG/M metagenome (GOLD analysis project Ga0214480, IMG submission 165042) | Marine eukaryotic communities from Monterey Bay, California, United States - M1_20Mar14CPVII9sort6BwellE17 | ecosystem: Environmental > Aquatic > Marine > Unclassified | place: USA... | reverse complement strand
TTCTTGTGAATGCTTGTGTTCAATATAAAGTCTTGACTGACACATTTGAACTTAGTTTACCTTTGTTTGATTGCCTTTACAAACCAGTTGTACTAACAAATGTTATTATCTCCTCTCTTTCATCTTATAAAATGTGTAACGCGAATCTTCCAGATGATATTGTGATAAATCTCCTCTATCGCTTAGAAGAGCAGTTTCACAGTGTTATATTCAAATATCTCATATATTATGTGTCGGCCTGTACGATCAAGCCTACTGGTGGTGAGTATCTTATATACGTGTGGAAGCTGTGTGCAATGTTTGATTTGTCTTCTAACAAATATCATATCGACTTCATCTTGTTTCTATAAGGAGAGATTGCTGACCTCACCGATAAGATCACTCAGGCAGTAAATGCCGTATACACTTTCTCAGGAGAGGTAATGAATATGAATCTACAAGATCTTGAGACCCAGTGTATGCTAAGCAGTACCTTAGCCACGTCCATCCATGAAGGTGCTAAATTGTTACATGCAGCATCGTACAGTCTGAACAGTGCCTGGATTGGTGTTCAAGATATCATACAATGCAAGACATTCAATCCAATCTACTCCACGTTTGTCCATAGTGCACTATGTTTAGATGGCGTTGGAGGTCTTACATGGCTCTTCTCAACTAGCATATTTCTAGTTGTCTTTGCTATGATTATGATAATGTTCAGGGCGGCTTTGTACCCTGTAAAACGTCCTGCAAGTCTGGGTATGTTATCATCTGAGGATCTTCCTGATACTGATAATGGTGCAACCACTGAGACTGAGAATGCCTCTCTTATGAACAAACCTGTAGTTTGAGATCAACTTAAAGTATTGTAAAGATTAATAATAGTGTAGTTTAGGAAAAGAATGATAAGATAGTTGGTAATTAGTAACATGAAAGCTTTCCTCGTCACTAGATGTACTTTACCCTCCTAATTCAGTCGAGGATACCAAAACCTGTGAATAAAATAATTTAGTATTTAGCATTTAGCACAAAACAAACAAGATCCAACTAATACCAATGCGCGGCAACTCTTCTACTACTACTACTAACAACCCCAGATTAAAGCGGCAAATAATATAGTATAGAATAAATTAATATAGATATGGTAGTAATACCAATAAGAAAATCAGCGGCGACAATACCGCTATCATCCACAACCACAACAACTCTCCTCCTCCTCACAGCCTTCTCGATCTTGCCAAACACAAATATAATACTACCAATACAAGCATACACACCCTTCGGGTATCAATCAACAACACTAAACTCATACGAATATCGTAACATTGACCCTACAAAGCCACACACTACACCCCTAGATCCATCATCTTACATTGGTTCAATACATTACGACCCCTTACATCATTCACTCTACATTACAGGATCAACTTTCGCTAGTGGTTCGAATACATTTGATGGTATAGATGTATATAATTTAAATGGTGAAAAGAGTGATATAGATAATGATGGTATAATGGATGATATGTGGTGGAGTAACATGGCTACTGGGTTGCAGCCTCATTTGTTGGATGTTGGTATACCAAGTTATTCACCCCTCTCAACTACTAGTTCAGGAGGTAGTGAAAGTAGTAGCAAGAGTGATTGTTACTATGCAATAGTAGGATTACCACCAATAACAACAACAACACCAAACGATATACAAAGTGCATCACAACAACCAGAGAATGAAGTGAAAATTATACACTCAAGACGATTTGGTAGTGAATTTGGTAATGAGGGGTGTTCCAGTGTTGATATACTCTTCACCAATACTGCCAATACACCCAGTACGACACTTTTGAATGGTGAAACGATTGGTAACACTCCTGGCGGGTATACACATGACAATTGGGATCATAGTTATGAAGAAGGATCGCAAGAACAAGAAAATATGAATGGATTTGATACCAATGTCAATGTACAGCCGGGTGAATTATTACCAGCGTTACCAGGTCAAAGTAATATATGGCCAACGTATAGTCCAACTGTTACTGTTGCACCTACTACCACTCCATGGCCTAGTTTGGTAGGCGGTGGGTATGCTCCTACTGATTTACCCACTTGGGATGAAGAAGATGAGGATGAAGTTGTATCAACTTTACCACAGGCTGGATTGGATAATTTTGGTAATGAAATACCATCTGATACTACAGATACAGGTGGTGTATCGGATGGGTTTACTTTTGAAGGGGATGGGGAAAGAAGACAAAGGCATAATAGAAAACTACAAACTTCTCAACAAACAGCTATACCTCCAAATATACCAACAATTGAAACAAGATCAGTCCGTTTACTAATATCAGGACATGTCGAAGCCTCTACACAAGCTGGTTCAACGAATGAACAAGATGGATATATAATAAATGAATTTTCACAAGGTCCAGGAACAAACGAGGCATCCGTTTATGGATTTGCACAACAAGTCGATGTTCGATTGCCTCGTGGTGACTTGACACAAAATCAAATTAATCAAGATATTAATGATTTAACAAATGGTAATCATGATGAATTAGATTATGAATTACATTCAGCTAGTATTGAAGAAGAACAAATGGCACAAGATTTATCCTATATTGATGGTGCTACATCATACAACATACCACAGAATGACTATGAAAAGATTGTTACCAGTGGTATTGAAAGTCGTGCATTATTAAATGATAATTTATCGGAATTTAAAACTATCTATCCAGTGTCGTTAGTTGCCGATCCTACATCGAAAAAGGATTATTATGTAGTATTATTAGCATCAGAGTCTGGGGATGAGAATATAAAAGATCAATATGTCGATGCAAATTCCTTTTTAAATGTCGATGAAACAATTGGACAGGGAGCGTCACAACGTACCTTTACTGAATATGAAACATCAGGTATTGATATTGGTGAATTGAATGATAACTTTGGTGATAAAGGACGACCAAATTATGGATATAATTATCGTATTATTGTAAAAAAGATGATGATTGAGGGTAATGTCCAACCAACTGAACTAACTGATATTGAAGCCAAGTTGGCGGCACAGTCATATGATGAAGAGAAAGGCGTGGTTGCAATGAGAGAGGAGTGGAAACAGGAATTTAAACCTGATTTAGGTGATGATGTTCGTCCCTCGGGTTTATTGTTCGCGCCTAAGTCATCGGGTGTTAGTGGTGATGGTATAGCTGATGAGAGTAAGTTTGACTTGCTTGTTATGGTGGGTACAACTGCCGGTCGAGGATCAGCATTTGGTACGGCAAGTGAAGACAATGAAGACTTAACCGATACTGGTGGACCACCGAAACGTTCCGACTTGGATGGATTCATTACCAAGATACACACTGACACAGGCGCGTTTGCTGGAGGAATTGACTTCAACATCAATACTAATCAGTTTCAGAACTTTCATTCCAAACGAATTGCTAGTAATCCTGGCAAGAATGATATCATTGCAGGTATATGTTCCAAACCATTAGTCCCACTTGGTGAACAAGAAACTATGGAATATGTATATATTGTTGGATCGACTGAGGCCTTATTGCCCGCTGTTATTGGAAGGCTATCATCTGGTAATAGAAGTTATGATACCATGGAGGCGTTCTTAATGAAGATTGAATTAGATACGATGAAGACTGTTTGGACTGTACAAGTTGGTTCCATGATAAGTCAGGCAGGCGTTGACGACTATGAGAGCAGAAAGGGAGATGTGTATGGGTATGGATGTGCGGTGACTCGAGATGGACAGAATGTCTATTTAACTGGCTTGGTCAAAGATGGTGGAGTCGTAACAGACTTCTCAGAAGGTTATGATGGAGGTGACAACGTTGCAATGGGCGGTACAGACATTTTCATTTCAAGCTATCAAACATCAAATGGTTCACGCAACTTTTTGAAACAAGTCGGATCAACGAGAGATGACTTCCCCTCAAGAGGCAACGGTGGTATTACCACTGACCGATTAGGCAATGCTATTGTTACCGGCAATACCCGAGGGAGTTTGATGCGTAAACGTATCGAGGATGAGTTCCGATATGGTCAATATGGTGAAGATGCGGCTATGGATGTGTTTATCATGTCATTTGATCGTGATAGCGGTGTTCATGTGGCAGTGACCGATGATGGACTTGCCCCCGCACCTGTGCCCGTGCAGCCTGAGAAACCACGTCCTGTATACCCCCTCAAACCTACAATATCAACAACAACACCTGCTGTTGAAAATGACGATAGCCCACAAGATATTGAAACGAAGAATGGTGCCTTAGTTGGTATCGTAGCATTTGCCTTGACTTTCATCATTGTGTCAGTCGTTGCATCCATCTTGGTCATTTATAGAATCAAAAAGAAGAAGGAAAATGATGCCTTAATGGATAGTTCAAATAATCTACACGGTAGTAGACGTCGAAGTTCAACTATACCAGGTCGACGAAAGAGTGCATGGGGTATCAATCGATCTAATTCAATAATGAAGGATGACTTTGGTGATCTTAATATCATGGTTGAGGTACGAAATAGTGCCTCTGGTGGATGGCATGGTGTGTATGACGACGACCAACTACAAGCCATTGATTTTGGGGTTTCTACCGGTGGATCAGATAAGGGGGATGTTGTAGAGCAAAGTCTATTTATGGAAGATGGCTTGCAAGAAATAGAAGAGAGTTTATCTCAATATGATATAGGCGATATGCCACACATGGATGATGTGAGCGATGAAGACTTAATCAAGGCTTACAATGATGCCATGGCCATTGACATTGAACCCGAGAATCCAGAAGTAGAGTTTGTTATGCAAGGCGGCGGCTCTAACCCGCCTCCAGAATGTCCGCCATCACCTTCTCCGAGAGAGATGATATGATTGCCGGCTTAACAGAAGAGGGAATTATTGAGGTATGTTTGCTTGTTTTGCTAGAGTAATAAACTTAATGATCACCTATGTACAAAGTTCTGAAAAAGATCTTCTTCTAGTTTAGTTGATATGTTTCAACGATCTCTTTGCTTTCCCTAAGTGAAGCCTCCATGGCGACTAATGCATGATGCCATTGTCTATCAGCTCACATTTGTATATCTAAACTAAACTCACACATACCTATGTTATACCCCGTGACTTTTACTCCAAATGATACCACATCATTAACTTGGTCACAATAGAGTAAGCCAAGATGAAGACTTTATGTTCTTCCCAGCAGATACCTCCTCAACTTTGACACAGATTTGGGCATAACACATAGAATTTCTAAAAAGGTTTTGTAATACATTTCCTCTTCCTCCACTTGCAGCCAGAAGTATTGTTGCACGTCCTCCTTCTTTTAATACCACCACATGCATCAACTACTGGTTTAGTAGATGGCTTAGGGGTGGCAGGATTGGGACGCTTTGTTGGCTTAGATAAGTATAATGAAATGGAGTGAGCGAGAATCATATGTTGATATGAGCACTGATCTTATATAATATAATGCAATTTTTCTTACCAAAGGAGTAGGAACTACTGGTTTAGCGGATGGCTTAGGTGGGGGCGTGACACGAGTGGGACGCTTTGTGGGCTTTCGAATAGAGAGGAAATAAAGTGAGAATCGCAAGATATGAGCACTGACCAATAATATACTGTATCCTTCTCGATGGTGATACTGTCACTGCTTACCTTAGGAGATGGCTTAGGGGTGGGCCTGGGGCAATCTTGAACTAGACCATCGGGAAGCTCGCCCTGAAACGGAGCACAAAGAATATCCAGACAGAATGGCCGTACTTTAGGATTAGGGCCAGAAAACCCCCCACCGGGATTGTCCCCAATCTTTTCAAAACATCGACTGTCACCGTAGAAGAAGTCGTAGCAGTAAGGTGCTGCTATGACGAGTCCCTCAGGGTTAAGGTATGTCCTACTTAGACCAGAGGAGAGGAAATAATTGTAGATGGAACGATCCCCCAATTTGGCTAGTGACTTTGAGTAAAAGTCTTCATCACATAATTGTTTGAATGTTAGCGTGTTGCGTGTTGATCCATCTTGCAATTCCTGGAGAAATAAATATGTAACATTGCAACCTAATAATAATATTTATGAAAAGATGTATACTGTAAGTATATCATGAAAGCAAACAATAGTAGAACCTTTACTTACGCGAAATGCCATCCCCATTAAGAGCCTTGTCGAGATCTCTGTCATACTCTCTGCAATAATCATCAAATGTATCATCACAATTTGTCTGGAGTATGTCAGACTCTCCAAAGGTACACTTGTTTGCCTCGCCACAACTCTTTCCGTACTGCACATTCTCTGCTCCGGGTGTATCCTCGATACGAGTGCTTGCGCCTTTATCTTGAATCGGGAAGAGAGGGACAGAACATTTTCCTCCAAACTTATCACATGGTCCTGGGGGTGGACCCAAATCAGGATTCTCTTCTGCAATCTTATCAAGGGTAGCATAGCATTCAACTTTATCAGATTCAGAATCTCCATAACAGTCTTCACATACAGACGCGGGACAAAAAGTGGCACAGGGACCATCACCATACCAACAATATGTTGGATCATTCTCTTCACAATCACCGTCATATACATTAGTACAATCCTCAGCATCACAAGGAAATGAACATGCTTTCCTACATGGAAAACAGTATTCAGAAGCCGGTTCGTAAATACATGCCTCCAAGTCAGTTCTAATTGCAAAGTCTTCCTTGTCCTTATTTTTACTAATCAAACAATCGAGCTTGGGAGATGTATCGATTGTTTTGAATGTCAGTCGCTTTATGTTGCTGCTTGGCTTACGACTATTGTTGGGGTCACATTTGGCCTGCAAATGACGGCTGATGGCCTTCTCTCCCTCGATGGTGGTGTCGGGGAATAGGATCTTTCCCTTCTGCTCTACTGTTGTTGCAACAGCAACAGGGTGTTTGGCAACGAGAGCCAAGAGTGCGGAGATGAGAATGATCTTCATTGTGTAGTTTACTAGATATGGGAAGCGGGATGAGCAATGTTAATGTAGTAGGGTAGTAGTTCACTTGCAATTTGTTGTAGTGATGGAGAATTATGATCTTTTATGTTGAACTATTGCGCAATTTCTTGACACCTAAAGCACCAACTCTGGCAGAGGATTGAGAGTTTGGCGGTGATGAGGCTGTAGATGGCTATTATTTTGACCGAGACACGAGTTCATAGGAAAGAGACTAAAGAAACTATTTTGGGTAAAGGGGAGCTTCTCATTTTAATTCCAAATATTAGGCGAATACCGTGAGGGATCTTAATTCCTACGTTCATTCTCCGTATTCATAATGACAGGGTGTACCATTTGATCTAAATACCGTACCCCATAACTTTTACCCTCACAAAAAACTTTGAGAGAAATAAAGTGCTTTATGTTATTTACTACTGATGCTCTCATAATATTGTAATCTACGCTTCAATCAACATAACAATAGCATAATCATGAAGTTATACTGCTTAGCTACTGCATCATTGATGCTTCTCGGTGCCGCTGTGGCTGAAGAGGTTAGTTGTTTATTATGTGCACATATGTTATGTCATTTTTTTATGGACGATGAGACTATCTTATCGTCGACTCATCTTCAACCTACATGCTCATATCATATGCTCGTATCTTTTGCAATACTACTATAATATTAAACCAGCCCAACCTCCGTGGCGTTGCTTGACACCTTTAAGGAACAAGTCGCAGAGGCCATGGCCAACCCCGACGATATCGAGATGTATCCCCACGTTGGATGTTCTTTTGATGCATGCTGTTCGTATGAGGACTCTGAAGACTCTAAAGACATCAAGATGTATCACAAGGAGTGCACTTGTCCACAGAAGAAACGTTACATGTGCGGAGGAGGACACCGTATTCCTCCCCGCCCCCCTTAGCCTCATGAAAGGGGTGGGTGTGCACATTGCTATGATGCTTATTGCAATGATGGTCCTCATGAGTCGGATTCTTTTCTTGCATACCACAAGAGATCCATTGAGGAATGTGATGCTAATGGATGCCAGCACATCAGGGATCAATGTGAGTGAAGGAGGACACGGCAGTGAAGGTGGTCAATGCCCTGACTGCGGTACAACCAACCTTTGCTGTTATTAGAAGGAGAAGGTGGGCAAGCAGGGAGGTAGTCGGAGAGAGAAGTTCGAATATGGTAGAAGGGGAGGTAGTGTGAAGGTAGAAGGGATGGAAGAGATAAGGAAGTATTGGCGGACAGGCAGGATTATTCGTTTGAAGACAGACTAAGTTTGAGTATAAGTATAAGATTCTCTTAGTTTGAGTAATGTAACTATTAAACTCTATTACCGAAGTCTTTTATCATCTTAATCTAACACTTAGTGTCAAGAGGAACAATCTAAATATAGAGGCTCCGTGCCTCTGGAGATTGTATCTTTGGGATGATCTATTTGCCTAACAAATTGAACTTAGTGATCACATCTTATGTATAACAAACAAACAATAAAGATAAGAAGTCATTCGATATTGAAAATTCATACATATATCTACATATCGTTTTATTGGGATATCAAAGAATTGGACGCTCGCTACCACCACCGCTATCAGACAATTCCTCTTCTCCTTCTTCGTGTGTAGAGAGCAAAGTATGGGCATGTCTTCTTATTTGCAACGACTTGGGTGACAGCCCCTTCTTTGGCTTCTTATTCTCCTTGTTATCAAACTTGTTCAGCAAAGTAGGAAACGAATACTCCTCTTCTTTATCATCATCGTCATCACCACCACTACTACTTCCAATTGATTCGTACTCCTCGATGTCGTAGAGTGAAGTCCCTGTTGCTTGAGGACACTGCCTACTGCCACCATCGCCTCCTCCTCCCTGACGAGCAGATAACATGTCAATCTTCTCCTGGTGTTCACGTACTTTAGTCTCGATGAGTTTCCAAGCGGCTACAAAATCAAGCCTGCCGTCCTTTGATACATACATTGCACCCTGTAATGCAACCATTAGCTTACCAATTTCTCTTCCACTGAACCCATATGTTACATTCACAGTCGATTGGAGTTGCTCACCAGTCATTAGATCATTCTCAATCGACATTATGAGAGGTTGTTGCTTTGTAAAGTATCGAGTAATCTGTGATTTCAATGAAAGTGCCTGTTGGTTATTCGTTTCCATGAACTTTCGAAAGTGTAAATCAAAGTACAGCAATATCAAGTCCTTTCTACATTCAGCATTTGGAAGTGGGAAGAAGATTGACTCATCACAACGATCCAACACGGCTGCATCCAAATCCTCAGCTCGATTGGTTGCCAGGACTAGCATGAAGTCCTTTCGTTCTCCACCCGTGTTGTACAGCAGAGCATTCAGTGCATTATGAGCAGTATCACTCATCAAACCTGAATCTCTCGAGCCTAGGAAACACTCAGCCTCGTCGATGAACAGGATGACACCCTTTGGTGACATCTTAGCCCAGTTGAAGAGGTTGTGAATTTGAGTTACTGCATCCGAGCCGAGTGGACTAACATCTCCACCAGACATGAGAGCGTAATCAATACCAATAATCTTGGCCAACTTCTTTGCGACCATTGTCTTGCCCGTGCCTGGAGGACCATAGAGCAGCACATGTCGAAACGGAGCATCATGTCTACGAGCGTTACGAGCCGAGTGTGCTAAATCTAACACTCGTTCTTTCAATTCTTGAGGCAAGATTAGATCATCAAATGACTCTTCAATATCACTTGACGAGTTGTTGTTTCTACTATTCACCAGTATCCAAGAGAAGAGGTATGAGAAGATTTGAACAGCATATGAGAACAACGACCACGGCATGTTCTTTCGTGTTGTTTCTCGAATGAGTTGTGGTTTGCCAATCGTCGCCTCAATGATGGATCGTACAAGCTTTGATGCTTCTCTGGCAAGGAAGATTGAGCTTGTCAATAAACATGTATAGCCGATAAACAGTAGTACTTGCTTTGGATTCTTGGCAGCTTCAGCTAGTGATGTTGATAAATGTGTAAACACGGCATTGATTGCAGCAACATTACGTTTCCGTCGTTGTTCCGACTCGGCTTGTAATCTTCGAATGTGCACATCTTCATTAGCACGTTCGGCTTCGGCATTGGCCTTTGCAACTGCTTTGGCTGTCTTGACTTTCATCTCCTCTCCCGCCTTTTGAAGTAGAAGCTTTTGTTCGTGTTCAACTGCGGCCACAGCCTCGGCTGCCTGTGCTTTCGTTTGTTCAATTCGTTGACTTGCCTCAAACTTGGCTCGTAGTAATTGTTCAGTCCGAACTCTTGCAGCCTCGTCTTCTCTCTTGAGTCTCTCGAGTGTTAGTTGTTCACTCTTCCTAAGTTGTTCTTCTTCTGCTTGTAGTGTGGCAGCGGCATACTCTTCTTCTTGCTTGGCACGTAACACTTCCATCTCCATTGTATTCTTGGCAATCTCAGCCTTGGCTGCTGCTTCTCTCATTCGAAGCTCGGCATCACCATCCGATGAGGCAGAGAGAATATGTTCGAGTTGACTAATCTCTCCGTACAAGCTTGCTACTTCATTCATTTGAGCATCTGCTTTACGTTCGAGTTGTGTCATTAGTTTGTCAAGCTCTTGGACGCCACCTACACTGTACATGAAGAGTGTCTGTTCGTTGATACTTGGAAAGTTGTTCAACACAATTGGCTTGCCTCCCTTTTCACGTGGTGGCAATGTCCGTTGTGGAACAATATCAACGGCATCGGGAATGATTGATGCAAGCTCTGAACCAACTACTCCTATTCGTTTACGTTCTTCATTGTTGTTGGAGGTTGAGGTTGAACGCTCGTATGATAAACGATATGTCGAGAGTGGTAGCTTTCGTATCGATTCGAGATGCAGTGTTGTATTTGCCGGCTTGACATCTAGATATATTTGTTCATGGTGATGGTTATTGTTGGCTTGACTGCTACTAGTCGCTACTACAAGCTGTGAAAAGCCAATGATTGTAGCAATGGCTACTAATAATGATGGTGATAGGGTCTTCATTCTTGATTTGTGTTGTCTTGTATTGATAGTGATGAGAGATTGTAAAGTACCTCTACTTTTTTCAGAGGTACATACCTCTCATTTATTTACTATCATTTGTGTAGAGAACCTCTTAGTCAACACAAATAGCATTTAACAATGATGACGAGTACTACAACAAAGGATGATGGTGTAGTCTATCTTGGCATTCCACTACTAAATCATCAAGATGATGATACCCAAGATAGAATCTCATCTAGCAATGACGGAGTTCACTCAACAAATACAAGTAAAAATACAAGTAGTAGTCAAGGTCTATTGGCATTCATTGTTGGGATATTTCTTGCATCGATTGGTTGGGTAGCAAATCAAGGTTGGACGGTAGTTTCTCTCCTCTTGTTTGGAGAGTTTAGTTGGTCATCAATCGCAACGACACTTCCACACATTTTACTCTGTGTCTTTGGAGCACTTGTTACGGCCATTGCATTCTGGACTGCCTTCCAAAGAATCTTTTCACATGTTGTGTTTGATGAAGATGACGAAGAAGGGAACGACAACAACAACAACGTACTCCAATCGTACAAACGTGACATGTCCTATGCACTGCAAGATCTTGGCATTCTTGGATTCGTGGTTGGTAATCTCCTTTGTCAGACATTTCTCATGACGTTCATTTACAAGCCCTTGTTTGTGATTGGCATTGAATACAAGGATGTTAATGTTGCTATCGATGGTGCCACATTAGTCTTTGTCTTGTTGTGGATGTTGTCTACCAAGTTGAGAGATCATAACAGGGCAGCCAAGAAGTGTGCTAGCATTCGTGTGGTAGAGGATATGAATGATGATTCATTGGCCTATGTTGCTGCTAGGATTCCATTGTGTAGTGTGGTAGAGGAGTTGGAAGATGGTGGCAGCAGTAGTGTCAAGTATGCTCATGTTCAGATTGTGTAGACAGTAACATTGAGTAAAGATTGAATGATGAATGACTTACTTGATTACTGGTGTGTCGGATCAATCATATATCAGAGAACTCCCGAATCCCAGCCTTGACAAACTAGAATACCCTGTTCATCCCACCTTTGCTTGGGCACATCAAACCACACAAAGCCAATATCCTTTAATAATTTCTCTTTACTATCAGATAATATAATCTTTCGTCCGCCGTCCAACTCTGGGTTCAACTTCTTGGGTCGTATATTATGCTTCCGTCTATACTGATCTCGCTGGCTCTGAATCCATTTGTGTAGCAATGGACTTTTGGTATAATTCTCTGGAACACGAGTGTTTCCATCATTATCATTAGCAAATTGTTTCAATTCTTTATACCTTGACATCCAAACTTCATCAAAGACATGTGTATCATTTGTAAGTGCATTCCTCTCCGCAAGCTTTTCTTTATACTCTTCTTCCTCTCTCTTCAATATTTTCTTTACCTCCTCTTCCTTCTCTTCTTGTTGTATAACAAATTTCGGTTTCTGTTTTGCTTTAAATGACACCCCCTCTACTGATGGTTTCTTTTCATACTTGTGTGTCTTGATTTTGACTGCCACATTCTCTTTATACCAATTAATTACATCCTTCTTTCCTTTGGCATCTTGTAAGTGTTGATTGATTACATGTTTTGCAAATGGTGAGGAAAGGAAATCGGCAGATGATGCATCAGTATTTTCAGTATTACTACTAACGCTTTCATCTATAACTAAAACTGATTTATATAGGTATCTCCCCTCCTCATTAGATGTCCTCCTCTGTTGAGTTTTTATACTCCTACTCAATGAATTTGGTAATTCTTTTAATGTTGACATTAAATCATCAGTCTGTCCAGTATAATGATGACTCTTGCAATTGCATACTTTACATGATAAATTATATGTACCACCTTGTTGTTTTCCTTCATTATCTTTCTTATTATTAATGGTACTATCAATTGCAGTGTCCAATGTCACAGCCGAGAAGGAGCCGATGGTCTTTGTTTCTAATTGAATTTGCTTATATGATTTCCGTCTGTTCTTATGTTCCTTTTCTTTTACCGCTGCCAGTAGTCGACTTTGAGATTGATTAACTTCTTGCCTTTCAACGAGTTGTGCCATTCTAAGATATCAGCTGATAGAAGTGTATAATGAGTTCTATGTACCCCTATCAATATAAGAATACGGCTATAGTAATTGCAACTAATATGAAGATAATATTGCAACTAATAATGATGCCTACGACTAATAACCACCATGGCAGTTGATGACCGGCAGGGCAGTATTGTAAGGATACCTTTCCAAAAAAGTTTAATCCATGCGTTCGAGAAACTGAAGGGAGAACAGTTCTAAGCAGAGGGAAGGAAGAACTATCCTAACAAGTGCTAGACCTTCTTTTATACCATCAACTAAGCAAAATGAGAGTTTTAGTAGCACTAAAATAAAAAGGTAGTCATTAAGAACGAGCAATTGCATGTATCGTTGATTTCATAGCACTAGCTTTGTTGATTATTAAACCACAGTTTAGATGTTTGTTTCAATTCATATCTCTCTTTATGTGGCAAAGTTTATCCCATTTGTTTTCTTTTTGTGTAGTGGACGTGGAAGCAAGAGTAGAGATACCCCCGATATTAAGAGATATCATATCTATCTGCATGTCATGCATATGGCAGATTAAATTATCGCCACATTCACACAATATACATGATAATTACTGTTCAGCCCAACGCGATATGTACTCTTCTATTTGCTTCCCCATTTCCTTTTTAATCATCACCAATAAGATCAATCAACTCTTGTTCCTTCCCTGGTAGTCCAACCATCTCTACATCGAAGATAATTTCCTGATTCCCTGGAATACGTGGCGTACCAGCCGAGGCTTTACGACCTTTTGGTCCAAATGCCAAATCACCCTGAAAAAGAACACAGAGTTAGTTATGAATTTAGAATCTAGTACCATTTGCAGCAAACACAATAAATATATACATAATTAATCACAAGTAAAACATAAACTTACCGGAACTGTAAGTACCCATCGATCACCAACTCTCATCTTAGGCAATACCTCCTCAACACCCTTAATTAATCCTCCACTACCAATACGGGTGTAATATGGCTCAGGCGTATCAAAGACATCATCGATTTTATTATCACCAGCATATGCAGAAAATCTTATTGCTGCCATTTCTCCAACATCAGGCGCTGGGCCTTTACCAGATTTCGTGACCTTGATTGCAACTCCTGAGGGGAGTGTTTCATCTGCAAATGCTGGTAAAGTTACTCCTCCTACAGTAGCTGTTGCAATACCAACAGTGGCAATATCACGAAGGAATTCTATTCTAGATTTTTGTGCTGAGAGTTGTACATTATTATTATTTGTTGTTGTCTTTGGCGCTACGAATGCTACCGTTGGAGCAATGAAGGCCGAGGCAAGGAGAATACATGTAGATTTCATATTGACTGTATATTATTGTTTAGTATATAGGAGCACTACAGGTATAGTGGGACAAAATTTTGATAATGGCTTATTCTGTTGAAATAACTGCTTTGGTGATAAAACTTGATGCACAGAGTTGGACCTTATGATGTGTATGATAAGATCCTAGGAGGATTTGGGATGATATTACTCCCTTGAGGCACACTAGTAGTATTAAAGTAGAGTATCAGCTGAGAGTGGCTTCAGGAGTAGATGGGACAAAAGGATACCGCCTGTAGAAAGTACTAGTTCCTACGTTAAAAGCTCAAAATTGTCCCAGCCGAGGATGAGAAAGGTATGTTAAGCATGCTATCGACTGCTTTACTGATGCCCAGGCATTGCAATTCTTTCAATTATGCATATAGACATGTTAATAAACATCATATCCGTCCTGTGTAAAGTTTCCATGCATTGGGGTTCACTGTAATACACACCATACACCGATTCTCTTCAACCACCCCCTGATTTGCAACATCAAACTATTTAACTATTGAGGGCTTGTGTGTTTATTCAATGACCTACATTCATCATCTAATGGTGGATATCACCTTCCTAACCTATCTGATTGTTGTGTACTGCATGGTTGGTATGTTCATATACTACAAGGTGATGATAACACCACTAATCTACCCTCTCTCTTGTTTTTCAAACTTAGGTTGTGGCAGCAATATTGTGTAGAGAGAGTCCAATCATACCCCTCCCATTGCAATTACTACTTTAAACCCATCTTGATGATATATAGAGCCGGATTACTGATGGATATAAGAGGAGGGTACTCGTGGCAATGAGTGTCGATCGAGAAAGGGTGATGATCGAATTATTGAGGAACACACATCACTTATATTGTCGGCGGTAGATGACGATGTTAACGGCCTATATGGAGGCTATAATGATACCAAAGTCAAGCCATGGGTTAATACCATTAATTGATGCGGTGGAGGCATGTGATGGGAGGGTGTAGTTGTCGTATGGCGGAGGTAGGGCTCATTCTCATGGTTGACGGTCACCCCTTCCACGGGGGTAACTACTTGTCTCTTTCTGGACGTAGTACCCCCGCCGATCGCTCATGCGGTATCTTTGCCCTAACCCTAGAAGTTTTCATTAGCTAAAGAGCACTACGATGGTAATATGAGGTCTAAGAGGGTGCCTCTAGCAGCGGCCATGGTATAAACTACTAAGTAAATATAGGAGGATAGGTTTATAGATATCATCAATAATCTTAACTCCAATTCCTATTGTCTAAATCCTACTGTAGCCTAAGAAATAAATTACTTTCAACAGCCTTCTGAAACAATGTTGTTGCTATCAACAGTGGTGGAATACTTTGTCTATATGGTAGGGAGTGCCTATCCTGCCATATGATCGGCGGTCTAACTACTTAGTTAAAGATATACTATTGCAACAGATGCTCACATACACTACATCATCACTTTTATATGCACTATTAGTAGATGCACATAATTGCATCATTAAATAAATATAATTATATTGTGGAGGATATACCATCTTATATAACATGATAGCCGGCCTAAGCTGCTTCTAATATCATATAGTTTAATTAGCAATAGCAGCCTAGGAGTAAACACACTACCACAATGATTAATTCAACCAATACTTAATTAAATAGGTGTATTACAGCCTGAAAAGTGGTGATGTGTTGTTCTACATCAATAATAAACTGTTGGTCACCAAATAAGTTTCCCTATCGAATATTCATATATAGAGGAGCTTAAGTTTCATAGGATTAGTAGTGAAGATCAGTCTATATTGAGTAGGAGACGATAGTAGTAGAAGGCACCATTTTGTACGTGAAAAGCTTAGTAGCGGTATCCAAAAAAAGTGGTAGAGGTTGGGGCAAAATTAGAGTGGCCCTTTTGAGATGTGACAGTGAGCGATCGGCGGGGTCTTACGACCCCAGAAAGAGGGTTGGTACGACCCCGTGGAAGGGGTGGTTGACGGTAGCTAAGTGAATTTTTGCTTTGTCAAAAAGTGACGAAGTTCAAACTGAAGAAGTAGAGGGAGATATAGAGACCCCTACATCATATGAAAGCTCATGCAAAGAGGAACAATATGGTATGCTTGGATAGTTTGTATTAGTTCCTATGTAGTAAATATGGGCAATTCTAACTTTTGTCCCACTATTATGAGATTTTTGGCCTGTCCCACTACACCTGTAGTGCTCCTATGGTATATTGTGAGAAAGAGGAGGAAGTTGGTACGGTGTCAGTAAGATTTGGTTGTGTTGTGAAAAAAGTGAGTCATTGGATGGAATAAAAAGGATACGTATCCTTTTTCATGGGGTTTGACTTGCTTGTGCATTGCATGCAGTCTATGTGCTCGGTGGCTTATACGTATCATAATACTCTCTATATAGGACAATAAATGTGTCCTTTGTATCAAATCAATGTATCAGTCTTTTATCTTTACAGTTTTTCAATTCAAGTTGTTTAAGCTTTGTACAATCTATCACAAAATTTTCTTTCCCCACGAGAGTAAGAGGTCTCTCCGGCAAAAGGTATACATATACGACTTCTATACATCCTCCTTACAGTACTATCATCACATGATTGATACCAAAATAGTCGCCACTGTTCCAATAATGGCCAAGTTGCTACTCATCCCAAATGATGAGCTACTACTTGCCGTTTCTGTCTCAACATCGACAAGTCGTGAGGCAGAGTCTAGTAACAGAGCTGATGATACAACAGGGTCGGTGGGGCTTTCGGTAGTAGGTGCGGCCGTAGGCTCTACACTAACCGTTGGTTGACTTGATATACTAGGCTGTGATGAAGGCATTTGACTTGGCCGCAAGCTTGGCGTTTCAGAAGGTCGCGAAGTAGGTGCCTCCGATGGTGCTGGCGAGATTGTGGGCTCGTGTGAAATGGTAGGGATGAATGTTGGAGAACTAGAAGGTCTATGTGATACCGAAGGCGAGGTAGTTGGTTGAGATGAGATTGTAGGAGAGTCGGATGGAGATGTGCTAGGGCTTATTGATGGAGACTCCAATGGAGATAATGTAGGTGCACTTGAGATTGAGGGTGCATCGGTAGGAGACTCCGATGGAGATAACGTAGGTCGTTGTGAAGGCTGTAGTAATGGAGAAGAGAGTATAGATTTTTTAGTTGAGAGACGATCCAAATAGTACTCATGTAAATGTAAATATACTACATCTCCATTTGAAGACAACATATATAAACTAAATCTGTACTTATAAACTAAATCTGTACTTACGGGGCGTGTTGGAAATCTTGTCGGAAATCTGGTTGGGAATCTCGTAGGAAATCTTGTCGGGAATCTAGTGGGAAATCTTGTTGGCTAAAGAGAAGAGGAGAAGGGTCAAAGAAGACAAGTTTTAGTATACAATCTTATAAATGATTCAAAAGTATATCAATATGAGAGTCGTGAAGTTGAAACTTACATTGCGGGTCGGGAACCTTGTAGGCAAATTTGTGGGCTGTATAAGGAAGACAAGAGGTATATTAGTGAGTGTGTGATCATAAGAATTGGAGTGTGATGGAAGAAGAGAGTCAACAAATCCAGAAAGAGGGACAAAATAATTCCGATATCCTAGGACCCGAATCTCCAGCTTGCACGGCGGGCGAAGATGAGAATGCTTCTCTCCGTCTCCCCCGAACAACACAGACAGGTAACTTACATTGCGAGTAGGTGGCTGTGTTGGAATCCTCGTTGGAGGTGGTCCACAAATACCTCCTGGTGGAACTGCAGACTCTTCGCATGTTACTCTCTCAATCCAATCATAACCCTGTGAAACTCTACTGAACACACCTGGGAGGAAAGCACATCCTACACCCCAACTGTGAAGAAGAAAAGTATATATTCATAATGAGTTGCCATTTATACCACAGCAGGAAGGAACGAAGTTAGTGCAATATGATCAAATGGCAGCTGTAACGCTAACCAGATTGGGAGATACAGTTCAAAATAACATGTGCTTACCTAACAATTCCAAAAAGTACGTCATCCTCCGGATTGTCATTACTTTGAATGACGAGAGGCCCACCTGAATCTCCCTATTTCATATTGTATTGAGTGTATGATTTGGGATGAGATAAGGGGATTGCACATTTAACATCAATCTTATGCAAATGACATAACAGATGAGACTTACCTGACATGCATCCTGGCCATTAGTAAAAGTGCATACCATACTGTCTTTAATCCATCCATCGTAGGCATCTCCTCCCCTTTCGGCAGCTTCACACTCATCATTTGATATAACCTCCACATCAACAACAATGAGCTCGTCGCTGAGCCTTTGTGAATCTCCAGGATCTGTATCTCCCCAGCCCATTGTGTGAGCAGTCCTACCAGCTGCAGGATAGTTGTTATCCTTATTAACTTTTACCAAGGCAATGTCTAATGAAGTAGGTTGCTCAAGTACGAGGAGTGCAATATCATACTCGTCTGTACCATCATTATAATCTGGGTGTTCAATTGCACTCTTTACATTGATTTTCTCTCCCTGATTGACGTTATCACTTCCAATAATGACCTCAATATTTCCACCCAAACAATGTGCTGCAGTCAACACAATATCCTAAGTATTGGTATATATAGAGGGATGGCATTTGTATTTGGTTGTTAGGTATTGTCGATTATATATACTTCCAATGCAGTGGGGTGCAAAATACTATTTTCTAAAAAACACATATATCTCATGCTCACCTTGGCAATCATACTGCCACCACAGAAGTGTCCACCTCCATCTTGCATCGAGACTGAGTACGGGTATCTATTCGCCTCTGCCTGCAAGTTAAATATAAGTAAGCACAAATATTAGTTACATATCATGTGCACAACAAAACAACTCTAACAAAAGGTACATAAAAAACTACTTACTGTATCTCCTCCGATGATACGATTGTTCTCCCTCGACTTGGTGACATAAGGATTAACAACATCATGATCAGGTGATGTCCATGGCATGAAGATATTGGCATATACAACTTGGTTTGTTGTTACCAACGCAACTAACAGATGGGAGATTAGAAACGCCCTACTCTTCATTGCAAAAGATTCCATGATGGCTTTTGTTGTAGATTATTGTTGGCTTCTTTGAATTGCAAAAAGTGAGCTCCAAGCTACACTACAGGCAAACTATAACGCAAGCCGACGACATATAGTAGATTCAGGAAGTGGGTATATCGTATCAAATCTGTGATTGAGGAGACTGCATACGATAGTGTGGTCTTGGTTCTTTGAATGTGAATTGTGAAATGTGAAACTTAAATCTAGAAACTTCTAATGAGTGGAAGTCGATAGAACAACATGTTCGCGTCGCACGTTGGAATCGCCACTTTCAAATCTGAGTCAACTTAACTTTTATTGGTTTTCTGCATGCCAGCGATGTGATGTTGATCGATGACTGATAAACGCTTGTTGTTTGTTGATGGTAGTTAATACTGGCCAGATAATATATTGCATTTCAAGAGAGATTATTGCAATAAAGGCTGGAGGAGATCGCCGCCCGCATCATATACATATACACTTTTCACAACACAACAGACACTTTTCAAGATATGAGCATGTTTCTCTTCCTATTGCAATCAGCCCTATACCTACTTCGTGGTACTGATGCTACTAATTATCAGAATGTTTATGGTGAAAAGTTACAAAGTTGCAGTCAAGATGGAATGGCAATGGCGGGATATACTAGAAATAGTTACTGCGTCGATAGATATGATGATATAGGTATGTTTGTTTGTTGATTCTTATCCTTCTTAACACTGATGATGACCCTTCTAAACATTGCTTATCAATACCATTTCTTCTTCAGGATCGCATCATATCTGCATCAATCTACAATCTATTGCCAGTTCGGGAAAAAACTTCTGTGAGGAAACAGGTCAAGTCAACCCAAATTGGTGTAATAAGAATGACATGGAATGCCATAAAAATAAAAATGATAAATCATGTACTCCGGCAAATTGGTGTGTCTGCCAATGGGCCTTCCGTACGTATCTTGAAGAAGCTGGAGGATGTGATCAAATCCAAGATATTCAGGTGAGCATATGTTGTGTACCGAGTCAACTCTATAGAACTCTATCATATCATGTAGGTATCCTTTTGCAATTGATATGTGAACTTACTATCCTCTTCTCTTTATTCCTACTTCCTTTTTAGTGCGAGGCTATTAATAAGGAGGCTATTATTGCATACGAAAAGGATATTGCTAAATCTGGTTCTTCTACTGCTGAACAAAGTCAAACTGCATATGATTGTCTTGTCAAGAGATGCGGCTTGACTTTGAGTGAAGAGTAGAACCTATGCAAGGATACTACGATTTTGATACGTTGGCATGATAGTGATAGAGAAAGAGAAGTGTCATGATACTGTATAGATACAAAGTAGTTTGACTACTGAATAAATGAATATAAAGAAGAATAGATAAATGGTATTTCTGCTTATGGTATCCACTTCCCCTTTATGTCTTATGTTCAATATCATACATCTGGCCTACGTACGACAATCGAAGTTAGATAAGTATGGACACTGCTTTGCTGCAGTCAGATTCAACCAATCCGCACTACAATCAAGTCCACAAATGCCTTCACATCACAGCAGCCAGACAAGAGTTTAAGATTAAGCATTACTCGTATCCTAACTAAAAATTGATATCATCTCTGTTATTTGCAGTCAAATGCAACACTTATTAGTGGGTTTGTAAGGAGGGAAGGATGAAACGATACCTGAATGCTGAAGAAACTGAGTTGAGTTGACTTGCTACGAAAACTACCGATAATGAGAAGGATACCAAGCCATTTTACTGCCACTCAGTTACCGATCTTTCCGTTACAAAATCGAGATGATCGCTATGATAAGGATAGACTTGCAACACGGCATACCATATCTCTTAATGTATAGACGTATAGACGGACAGTGTATATAGTTATTTATATTTGTATTAATAGGTTGGCTTAATTTCGCATATTCATTTTGGTAAATACACAACACAAACCCCAAAATAATTTCACCAACATACTTACTGCACCAACTATGAGCAACAATACACTTAATACTACAGACAGTCCATGGCGTCGTCGTAGGATAAGAAAACGTACACATCCTAATAATATAACAATAATGTCAGTACTTATCAGTGCTATAATAATATTCAGTTCAACTCATACAATCCAAGCAAGTTCTTCTTCAGAAAGTTATATAAAAAGCCAACCGACAGCAACAAATCTTATACCTACCAATAGAAACAAACTGCCACAACAGTATATAACAACAACATACAATCATTACTTAAATAAAACTACAATAATAAATAATCCAATATTATTTCAACGGTATGAATGGGTACGACAGACTAATTCATTAGTAAAACTATTAGATTATAATGATGAAGAAATTATTGTTAACCAAAGAGGTAGACAATTACAAAGTTACAATAAACAAAGACAAAGACGATTGGCAGATGATGATGCTATCAATGATGATATTGATGATATGAATGATGATATAAATTCCAACGTAGTATATGATGATGCATACATAGCCGTAGATGACGCAGCTGCTGCCCTAGATGATGCCGCAGTTACAGACGATGCAGCTACAGATGATGATGCATCCAAACAAGGATTCGTATGTGAAGATAAAACATGCACAGTCAATGAACAATGTACGAAATTTCTATTTGGTTTCTTAGAGGGTACGACTGATGCTAAAGATAATTGTGAGGGTATAATGAATGCCTATGTTGCCGCTGATTGTGGTGTATTAAAAAGTAGTTCATCATCCTACACCGGTGGATCCAGTTCATCAAACAAAAATGCAGATACCACAATTTACAATATGGATGATGACTTTAATGATGATTACTTTGGTATATTCTATGATCATCAATGCTGTTCATCATTACGATCACATTATTATGAATATTGTGATTCATCTGAAATTATTAATGGATATAATTTATTAGTAGTGGCTGCGGTGATGTTATTATGTGAATGTGCGAAAAGTATTGTAAAGAAGAATAGAATTAGATGGTTACCGGAAGCTGCGTCATGTATGTTAGTTGGTATGATTGTAGCGTTGGGTGGTGTACTTGGGGCGTATGATATTGAGAATATTGGATTTGATGAAGAGATATTTATGTATTTATTGCTGCCTCCGATTATATTCGAGGCTGCATTGAGTGTGAATAAACGTGAATTCCGTAGACGACGTGGGGCCATTATGGTATTTGCAGTATTTGGTACTTTGTTATCAAGCTTTGTTACCGGTGCCGCGACTTATTACTCGGCACAATACTTTGGTAATACAAGTTTGAGTATATTAGACTCGTTAGTGTTTGGTTCATTGATATCAAGTATTGATCCGGTGGCGATATTGAGTGTCTTGACTTCCCTGAAGATGAGTGAGACTGATACTATTTATATATTGGTATTTGGTGAATCATTATTAAATGATGGGATTGCTATAACATTATTCAAGAGTTTAGTCCAGCAGTATGAGAATATGGAAGGTGTGACTGTGGATGACATACTGGGAAGTATTGCCGACTTTTTAATCATTGCGTTTGGCAGTTTTGCCATTGGATTAATCTGCGGTATCGCATGCCTGTGTTACTTCCATTTAAATTCAAGTATATTACATCCCGTGATGGAGGTTGCATCATTCTTCCTTTGGGCTGTCGTGCCTTATTGGATGTCAGAGTCATTTGGTTGGAGTGGTATCGTTGCCATTGTTGTCATGGGATTCTTTATGGATATATATCTACGTCCTGGATGGGACCCTGCCGACTTGGAATTAGAAGAAGAACGACGATTAATGATGCTTGCATCTACTTCACCAAAGATGCATCATGGTCCATTGGAAGGAGATCACAAGGTTGGTCTAGAGTATTACAATTGGGAAGATGATGATCAAACAGATGAAAAGTTCCGATTCCGTGGAACGGCCGTGGATATTCCTGATATTCGTAAACCTCCCTCGGCATCTCTGCCACCAGCTGCAAGTATCGATGGGAGTCAGTCTGGTATGGCGACAAACAAGGCCATCAATAATGACAAGGATAACGATGATGCTGACACGGCTGCGGGAAGTATAACGACCAATCCCAACATTAGGGCTATTCTTATGAAACGAGAGTTCGTCCGTATGTCACGCGAGGCTGACGAGCATGTTCGATTCGTTGCACACCTTCTTAGTTCACTATCTGAGAATGCAATCTTTGCCTACCTGGGATTGTTCTTATTTAGTTCCAAATATGCATGGGATGCCATTCTTTGTACTATCGGAGTGACGACCTGTGTTTTATCACGAGCTGTCATGGTTGTATCTGCTAGTTGGTTCATTTGGTATATGCATGTGTTCCGTCAGCGTGCGGGGTGTAATAATCGAGGAGTAGACCCCTGCATTGATGAGTGCCTTCAAAATGAAGCTTGCACTACTGATGGTGATACTATTGATGCTAGTCACCGAGTCAACAATAATCCTGCTGACCCCGTCGATCCACTCAACACGCCAATTAGCAAGTCAGCACGTGCTTTATCAAACTACAAGGTTCAAGTGGTGTTAATCCTAGCTGGATTACGAGGTGCCGTGTCCCTTGCGCTTGTTGAGAGTGTCCCCATATATAACGGAGTGTCAGGTATTGGATCGAAGAACAAGCCAGTGCTCAAGGCTATGACATCCTCAGCTATCATCTTTACAATCTTTGTCTTGGGAGGTGGAGCCTATTACATTCTTAAATGGCTCGATATAACAAGTGATGATATGCTCATCAAGAATAGTAAAAAGAAGAAGAAGGAAAGAGTCGGGTATATCTACCCGCCTCTAGTTTGTGGTGCATATAGTGGTAGTTCACCAGGCGAGTATCAGGCACCAGTAATGGAGTTATCTACAGCACCTTCGTGGAGGACTCATCCCGCACCCGCCAGTCCGACAATCAAGCTAGATAATTTGATGATGACTCGACCACCATCCAATTTTGAACCAACAGACGTAACGCCAACAAGAATATCCCGATCAAGAAGTGATTGGTCAGCTGACGACGATGCAGTTGGTTTAAACGATATAAGTGGAAATGATCCTCGTATCCTGCAGCAACCATCAGGGGATTATTCTGTGCATACAGTACATACAGAGGCGGAGGATTCATCAGAAATGTATCGGTCAGTATTGGATGTTAACGAAGAAGAAGCTCCACCGTCTCCATTTGAACCAGAAATAGTGTAAAGTGGCAATGGAAGACATTTCAATAAGCTATACTTAAATGTAGACATGTACAAAGAATTATCTCTAGATCTTACCCTAGGTGCTTATTCTTTGTTCTCAAGCAACTCTAATCACAGGCTCAAAGCATTCTGAACAGCCTGCTTGGTGCTACTTCTATTCGACCCTCCCTACCACTCAACTCAATAGAAGAGGAGATAGATGTATACAACGTGGAGAAATAGGATGCACCATTTGCTTCTTATATTCTTATATTGCCACCTACCTTGAATCTCATCAAGGCAATTCTAATCTTGCAGCAAACGATTGATGCCGATTTTGCAAGAAAAAAGAAAATGTGGAAGACATTTAGCTCTATCCTCATCTACTTTGTTGTGCCGCTATAAGTCAATAGGTTGTAGGTATAAAGTAAGCGGTGCGTGGTGGACATAATAACATCAGACTACTCAACATCGTCCTCAGTATAGGAGGGTGTCGACGAGCAAGAGTCTTCAGGTCGACGAAGATGACGAGGACTCACAATAATATTATGTGTTTGTGGATATTAATCATTGCAATGCTGACTGTGCCGTCATCGAGTAAGAAGGACCAATTATACCACCCCTTATCGAGCGGCCTTGATAATAAAGAAGAACGTATTATCGGTGGCTCGTTTGTAAGTCGCTGTGTTGTATACTTCTAGCTGTTTGACGAATTGACATATTATCTGACTTGATTTAATCTCTCACTATATTTTTTACCGACCAGGTGGAAGAGGATAGACATCCGTATGTTGTATCACTCTTCATTGGTAACCGATTTGGCTGTGGGGGAACACTTATATCAAAAGATACTGTGGTGACTGCCGCGTGAGTATATTATAAATAAAAAAGTGCATATGATATGCTCATTTATATATGCACATATCTCTTACTCTGTTTCCTTCTGTTTCATATGCCACTGTTCTTTGGTTATATCAATGCTTCTACATATCTTTCACCTCTCTTGGTAATATTATAGTCACTGTCTTCGAGGTGATATAACAGTAGTAATTGGTAGTGATAACAGGAGTGAAGGTGAACAAATCAATGTAAGCAAATCAGTACAACACCCAAAGTACAATGAAAACACTGATGAGTTTGATATAGGTTTGCTCTTCCTTGAAAACTCTATATCACATGATGATATAGAATTTCCAATACTTAATGATGATAATTCAATACCACAGGTAGGAGAAATGACGCATGTCATGGGTTGGGGAGATGTCATCGCTGGCGACGCCCAACAGGTTTCCGAGATATTGATGATAACTGATTTAGAAGTAATATCAAATCAACAATGTAAATCTATGACGAAACAAAAAGATGGCCAAGCTGTTTCTTATAATGATTGGATATATGATGACATGCTGTGTACTTTTACGGAAGGACAGGATGCTTGCCAAGGCGATAGCGGAGGACCCCTCATTGTACGAGGAGAAGTCTTTGAGAATCACCCCAGGCATGATACTCTTGTTGGAATCGTTAGGTAAGAGTTGATTTTATGAATGACCTGTCGATAAATGCATCTTGTTATCATGCACTTACTCACCTTCCTCTTTAGTTGGGGCGTTGGCTGTGCCTTCTTGCCAGGTGTTTTCTCTCGTGTTGCAATGAGTTATGATTGGATACAAGAAACACATTGTGAAGAGTCAACAAGCCCATCACGAGAGCTGTGTGGGTCTTCTCCGCCAACTTTATCACCCTCAGAGCATCCTACAGATGCTCCTTCAATTTCAAATAGACCCACGGAGAGTCCAAGCGACTCGCCAACGACATCAATACAACCGTCATCTCCGCCATCAGCATCGCCCACTTCTTCGAGCCCTACTGCGTCACCATCACACTCTCAAAGTCCTAGCGACTCACCAACACTGAGCAGTATTCCAACCATATCACATTCGCCCACAATACGGATAATGATAAAGGATGAGACAGTTGAGCGTCTAGGAAACAAAGTCTCCAGACCAAATTACGGTTCATCTGTTGTTGTCAACAAGGAAGATGATACGAGTGGTTCCTCATATAGAAGTGTTTACGGTTACTGCACACTTGGCGCTGTGATGTTCATCATTTCAATAATATGGACATAACAGTAACTTGAATAGCTAAAGCTAGCACATCATAATTCATTGCTCTAGACATCTAAAGATATCATCTACAATCAAATGACTATAGAATTATATATCTAGATACAAAACACATACACTCTCTAATTCCCATCTCAAACTAAAACGCCAAACTGCATTCACTCTAGAGATCCCTTTCTAATATGTTCATATATTCCCTTTTCGCATCGTCCCAAACTTCCTTTCTCTATTCCCAGCCCCCAACTCTTTACTCTGGCAAAATGAAGTGGAATGCACCCAACTCAGCCTTCAAAGGAGTGCTACTCAATGGAGTCTTACCATCTTCGCCCAATTGAACAAAGTTGTACTCTCCACTCATGCGTGCTACAACCTTGGTCTTGTCAAGCATGGGACGGACACTCAATGGTGCCGTACTTGTGTATTCAAAACTCTCACCTGGCTTGAGAACTGGTTGACGTCCTGTAACACCTGGACCTTGAACAACATCCTTATTAGCGCTACCGACGGTTTGAATCTCAAAACGACGGGATACTAATTGAATACTCTGATCATTCTTGGATTCGTTTGTAATACGAACATTGTAGGCAAAGCAGTGCTTATCAAGCTTGGCATCGGAACGTTCGGGGCGGTATGTGGAGGTAACCACAACACGTACATCAGAGGTCAATGTATCAGACGAATCATTTGGTGCAGTTGTAGAGATATTGCCTGAGGTCATGTCAGGTTCACCGGGAAGGCTGGATGCTGGAGTGGATGGTGTTGTGGCAGCATCCTTGGCAGCAGGTGGTGTGGATGTGGCTGCAGAGGAAGTGGATGATGCAACGGTGGTAGTCTTGACGGCATCCTCTACATCGTCATCTTCATCATCGTCGTCGTCATCATCCGATGGCCGGACAGGCTTGACACGTTGCTCCTCGGGGAATACAAAGTGGAATGTTGCCAATTCGGCACCAGCCTCACCCTGTCCCTTGTTAACCTGTTCATCATCAGCCTTCTCCTGTCCCTCTTTCAAGATACAATAACGATATTCGCCACTCATACGAGCGGCAATCTCGGTAGTGCCAATAGGACGGACACTCAACGGAGCAGTGGATGTATACTCGAACACTTCACCGGGTTGTAATACGGGTTGACGTCCGGTAACACCCTCACCCTGAACGACATCCTTCATACTGCTTCCCACAGTCTGAATTTCAAACCGACGTGAGAGTAACTGCACGGTATCCTTATCAGAATTATTCGTAATACGAACAGTATACTGAAAGCAATGCTTGCGCATGGGTGGGTCGGAATTCTCAGAATTGTAGGCACTTGATACCTCCACGGTCAATGGTCCGGTAGTGGAGCTTGACGCCTCGTTGATTTCCAATTCATCCTCTAATTCTCCCTTGGTTACGTCCTCATCACCCGGTAAGCGAGGCCGACCACTACCATCATTCTTCATAGCCTCAGCACGTGCCTGGGCCGCCTTACTCATTGGCTTATCGGCAAAGTCACCGGCACCATCCTCGGCCGCATCAGCCTCCGCCAATCCTAATTCACCAACATCAGCATCATCAAAATCATCCTCAAATAAATTATTCATACGTTTTAAATCACCCACAAAGTCCTTCATGGTAGTATCGACGAAATCACCTTTAGTCTTCATATACTCTTCACTAACAACTGTAGGGTCATCAGGCGTTTCACCACCCCATTGTTTTAATAACTCAGCACGTTTATCTTCATATTCCTTTTCTCGTTCATTAGCCCGTTCTTTATAACCTTCCACAGTCTCCTGTTCCATCATATTACGTAACCATTCCTCTTCCCGTTCTTGTTTAATTTTAGCAATTTCGGCAAATTCGGCCTCCTCATTTTGTTTTGGATTTTCAGTTGATTGCATTAATGCACGTACCTGATCTTTACGTGTTTGTTCTCTATTGACGGCATTTTCGTAGGCTGTACGTCGATCTAACATACGTTCTAATCGTTCGTTTGATATTGCCATACCAATAATTTCAGATCGGGTGATATATCCACGTGAATTATCGGCATACTTTACCAATTGAGGTGGTGGACCGCCTACCTTATCAATTAATGTTTTGAGTTTCTCAACATCTTCGGTATCATATTTGATGGCATCACCTAATCGTTCATTTAATTCATACCATGGATCGGACTTTTCACGTTCGGATGCATCCATGGCAGCTTCGTTCATTGCCATGTAATCATTTGCACGACGTAGTGTTGGTACGTCAGTTTGACGTAACCTCCTAATAACATTTAAGTTTTCCTCACGTTCCTCATCACTTAATGGATTAACATTACTATCCGTACTATTCATAATTTCCTCATCACTTAATTTAGTTAATAATTCTTGTGCTTGGGCCATACTTAGTTGTTCTTTATTATCTTTCCCTTCCCATCCGTACTTGCCTGGTCGGGGTTTAATGTAGGGATTAGGATCCCATGGATTAATATCAATATCACGACCAATTTTTTGTAAGAACTTTTGCTTTTCGGCTTCCATCATTGAGTAGGTGTCGATTTGACGTTGTTGTGATGATTCTGAGGAGGATGCACCGGGTGTATCGGAGGCTAGTTCGTCTTTAGAAGAATCATCGTTACCGTCATCACCGCCTGGTGGACGTTCAATCATACCACCGCCTACCATTGATAGACATGTGTTACTACTAGTTGAAGAAGGTGCACCATGATATCTATTTGATGATGCAGACGGGGCAGTGTTGATACTTGGTGCACTAACAACAGAGGTAGTACCACGATGGACTGTAGTTGGAAGTGTTGGTGTAAAGGGCGTGACATATGGTGAGGATGCCAATACTATACTTAATGCAATTGATAGCTTCATGGCTGTACTAAAAGATATTGTTTATGATGTGTTGTAACTTTTTACTCTGTTTTTGTAGTCAGGTTTTATTGCAATGTTGATATCTATAGGTTGGATATTCTAACTATACTATTGTACCAAATTATGTTCTATAACTAATAAATGAGTAAGACTAATATTTGCCGAAATTGCTAAAATTAAACAAGAACGGGAAGAGGAATGGTTACGTAATATGATGGAACAGGAGACTGTGGAAGGTTATAAAGAACGGGGCTAATGAACGAGAAAAGGAATATG
>Ga0214480_100191_pt1 | contig 29850 bp, 20 predicted proteins | sample M1_20Mar14CPVII9_3_FD_165042 | JGI IMG/M metagenome (GOLD analysis project Ga0214480, IMG submission 165042) | Marine eukaryotic communities from Monterey Bay, California, United States - M1_20Mar14CPVII9sort6BwellE17 | ecosystem: Environmental > Aquatic > Marine > Unclassified | place: USA... | reverse complement strand
CATTACACCTCCAAATCATATATTATATAATAACTAATTGCAATTAAAACAGTACAAACAATATGAGTTCATCTACTACCGCCGCCGCTAGTCCACAACGCAGAAGTCTCCGCCCAAAGAAGGCACGCAAACCAACGGCACGGGCAGCTGAGGCTGCGGCCATGAATGACTATGAGTGTGTTGAACCAATGCCAAGACAGCAGCGCAGGAAGGTTTCTACATCATCATCTTCATCATCTGCTGTTAATAACACAGATAACAAGAAGCCCATGCGGCCACTAACCGCCTACCATATCTTCTTCCAAATTGAAAGAGAGTACATCATTCAAACCACGGCTGGACCTGATGCCGATAAGTCCATCCATAGCAAGAAGTCTTACCAACAGGACGTGCCGCGCAGATATCGTAATATTAAGTTATTACCCGATTGGTACGCCGGACCCGGCAAACGTCAGAAGAGGAAGCATAGGAAGAGTCATGGTAAGATTGGTTTCCTTGAACTATCGCGGGTCATCTCGAAACGATGGGCTACACTTGAAACGAGTGATCCGGAAACGAAGCAGTATGTTGCCAGGATTGCTGCACGTGAACTTGATGAATATAAGGTTGAAATGATTGAGTGGAAGGAGATGGTTGGTGAAGACGCGGACGAGGATGAGAAGGCGGCACCACCCGTGCGTCGTAAGAGGGCAAGCAGTGGTAAGAGAAAGTCATCGAGGAAGAAAACTGTATCACCTGATGCATCACCCACCTCATCACCAAGGGCGTATGATGCTGCCATGTTACGGCAATTATACCAACAAGATCGACAGCAGCCTGTTGAGAAGGTGCCTCCTATGCCAGCTGTTCCGCAGTTGACAATCTCTGCTCCCGTTGCCCCTCAAGTTGACTATTCCATCTGCAAGGTTAATAACGGTCACTTCCACCCATCACCCACTGGTGGTGCTGATGAATCATCTTTTGATGAGTCATCTCATCATAGTGATGAGTATGATCCATTATTCGAATTGGACAATAATGACCCATTGTTGCAATTACACCAAGTTCGTTCTGTTAGCCCCGTGAACTCTTCAATGGCAACAGCTGTTTAGGTTTTTAAGGGTGGTGTACTTAGTTTGTATGATGAGATATATTCCACTGTATTAGACAGTTTTAGGTTTGATATATGTTTGAGGGTTTAAGAATTGTGGGGGTGCGGCATCTTCCTTCACGTATTGGGGATTCAGTTCAATTTAGTTGGTTAATACTTTCCAGAACAGACATAGCGATATGAAATATATATAGGTATTGGAAACCCTAGTAAATAGAAAAGATAATGTAAAGAAAAGGGATTGTAAATAAACATGACAGTATTGTATTATTAATCATAATCGTAATGTTCTTTTATTGAAACAACCCTCTCTGTTTTTTATGTTCATATGATATGAAAAATTTTGTCCTTAATAAAAGAAGACTTAGTACAATTGAAGATTTCTCCAGATACTTGAATGTGTTAAATAAGATGTGCTGACATGTAATCTGTTGTCATTTGATACCTCAAACAAACAATTAACTTCGAAAATATAGGTGCACCTTAACACTAAATATTGCACCAACTACCCAACTTTATTGTAAGGATCTTTCTGCTGATTCTGGGATATACTAATGACAAATTTGTCAATTTATTGTAATATTTACTATTTGGGCGTAATGTTTGTGGTTTAGTTGATGTATACGTGTACATATGAGAGCCATTAAATTCGAATTTTCTCGTAATTTCGGTGTAACTTTCGTATTGAAGTATTTTCATTTTATGAAGAGACTTCTATTTGATTAAAGGTTTGAAGATAGTATTGCTTGATAATAATGACTGATATATTGTCTGGTAATTGAAATGTCTAACATCTTTTCCAAGTGATGGATGGGTATGTTCGTATCATCATTTCCATCTCTTAATTAATTCTCCAAAAATTGCAACTTTTCTTCTCAAATCCAAGCAAACACATTATTATCATATAAAGTGTTTTTACACTTGATATTCGTTGACCAATAGAATAGGGAACAAATTTATCAGCAGTAAGAGAAGACTTAGCATAAACCAATGGTGCTTAGATTTGGCAAGCGGTATACTTATCATAACACTCATATACCATCCAAATCAGCCAATATCTTTGCCATTTCATCTTCACTTATTTCTTCCTGGGCTATTTCATCAGCTTTGATATGATCATCTGAAGGAGTCTCGTCCGATTCTCTCTCTAAACGATACCACTCAACAAGTTCGTCAATCGATACTGAATTCCCAAACTCATCTCTTTGGTTTGGTGGATTCAGCCAATAGTCACCCGGAGTTGAGATTGCATCTAATGATATAGACTGAAGATCACGTGGATTGTCATTTCCATATGTATCTATTACAGCATCACATAGTGACATGGTTTGTGTATCATCTTGGATACCTTCTAAGTCTTCCAAGTAAATGACTCGACAGCCAGCCGCTCGGGCTGCATCACATCGATCTTTGACAGTTGGTGTAGTACTCTCCATATTGCTTGTAGGTGCCCTATCACCTGTAATGAAGACCACAGTCCTTGCCGTCATTGGTGATCGCCTTGGATCTATCCACTGGCCACGACCGAATCCGGACGAACCGCCAAAACCCCTAGGGTCTATATGAACTGATCGAAGTGAATCTAGGAGGAATGCTGGACTTGGTGATCTACCGCTAGCTTGAAGATTGTACAATTCCAAGCTTTCGTCATCTACTGAGTCAACCTCATATGTATCGGAGGTGCCAGCCTCACCTTGAGGGCTGGTTGGTGGTATCTTAAACTCAGAGGAGAGACATCGGAAACTGAGAACTGGATCATCGCTCTTCGTGAGTACATGCAGGCCCTCGCCTCTATTATCTGAATCTGATTGCTCGTATGCTGTTTGAAACAATAGGCTCTCCTCCGTGTCATCGGCGACTTCACTTAAAAGTAGGGAGGAAGTACCTACATCTCTACATTCGTTTAACAAACGAATGATGCCTGGCCGTAGGGCAAATGAGCTCTCATCATCAGAACGAGGCTCCATCATACTCTCTACACCATAAAAGACTATGGCTTCAGGTAGATCTATATTCCTGACCATATGTAACTTTGTAGATGGGCCTATCAAAGAATGACGTCGATACATCGTTGTTGATATACTTGTGCATATGATATGCTCAAAACAACGAGATCTGCCCTGCAAACGATCAGCCCTCGATATCACATGAAGAGGTATCGATGATTGGAATGCAGATGCAATCTGGGTAAGGATTAGAAGAACCATGCAACAGCATATCGGGCTGGTTGTATTTTTCAATGACAATATCATCATTATATCATAACCAGCCCTCTTACAACCACAATGCTTCAAACCTTTACCAACGAGTGATTCTGAGGTCTATACTAATACATCCAACAATTAATTAACGATTTAATAGCATATCCAAAGGAGAGATGGATAATATTATGAGGTCGAGTAGAACACTCAACATCACTATCTACCACAAAAACTGTTCTAGTGACAGTTTTAGGATACCGTACTTTTTACTTAGTGGCCACTAACAAATTTCACCTCTGGCGACAGAAATAACACTCTATTGCCGACACTCCTACGGCCTCATATGGATAATGGCACGGCAGCCGCCTGGTGTAGTCTATCTATTAGGTATAGATCGACAATAGGAACCACTTATTGCATTGAAAATACTGGATTATTGACTGTGTAGTACAACTTTTATAAAAGTTTATAAAGACATTTTATTGCAATGAAATACCCATCATCGTCAATAAGTCGATGACATGACGATAGGATGACCTGCCGCCGATGTATATTGGCAGCTTATATATAGATATAAACATAAGGTACTAATTTCCATTTAGTTTATGCTAGAACATTGTCATTATCGATGATGTGCATATCTTGTGTTCATGTGATAATGCTCAACCTAGAACAACAACTTTAGCCATGTTATTGACCATACAACGTTATCTCTCGATAACCAATTGATTTTATGATCATTACCTTTCATTAGATCCGCTGGTCAACCGTGTTGGACGACTATATAGCGCTGGCGGCCATATCATCGATTATTAAGTGCACACAATCGTCACACAAATTCAAATTCCTCCGCTGAAAGCTAACGGAAAAATGAGTAAGCGGCGCCGGCAGATTCTTATTCAGCACAAGTTATAGATAATTCTACATATTTTAAACGTCGTTCAATTATTATTATTGGCGACGATATAGCTTGAAAGTTCGACAGCTCCATCTTGTCGAAATTTTACTTTTTATGCGGTAGCTACGTAGAAAATGGCTCTAGCGACAGTTTTTGTGTACAATAGCGACAGTTTTTGTGGTAGGTAGTGTTGTGTTGCACTTCGGTTCAAACCGCCTAATTTCCGGATCGGCTGTCTCCGGTATCCCTCCTCTCACTCTCGATCTTGAGTAAATATTGCTCGTCGGAGTACTTCAAATTCTCGGCCGATGTGGATCGGGATATGTTTATATTGCATCTATGACTAGCCAATGATATAAACTAGGAACGTATAGTGTTATTTTATACGTAATGGTGCGCTGGTTGGACGATTTTGATTCTCAAGTAGGACCTATCAAAATTGCAACTCTGAACTACTTCTGCTGTTATATGTCTCGATCATGGTGTGTATACAATACTGGGCGTCGAATAATCGATTAACGACTATTTAATGATATGGATAATTGTTGGTTCAGTGTATTTGTTGGTTGACGGCAATTATCTACGACAGATCAACGTCCCAATTGTGAGTTACTTTTTGTGTGTGTCCTACAATATTAATATTTATTTTTGATGGCCAATCTAACGCTTATACGCCATCTTATATACAAAAATTACTCAGTCTACATCTTCATACATATAAGAGTATGGGAGATACGTGGGGTTGGTGTTTGAAATGTAGAATAGCACGTATTGTATAAATTATATTATAATGTAGGGGATTGGGAAAGAGATGAGAAATTTAGGGAAGGGATATTGGTTTTAAATGCTTAAGGGGGAGCGGAAGGATTAGATTTATATCACTTCATTGTAGTATCCGTCCAATCCTGTTGCTCTGTATGTGCAATAATCTGGGGGCACTTTCTATCTTCCGACAAAAGCGGGAGATTGTGATAGTCCATCATTGGGTGTTTAGCAGAGGTCTCTAGAACGATTGGGTGCTACTTTGTGCTGCTGATATATTCAATTTATCTATATACTTTCTAACAATCATTCAACAAAAGAGAACCTTATGAAGTTGAGAACTAACTCTATCAGTTGCGGGAACATAATCATACCACACGAATAAACTACAGCTCTTCAAGAGCAATAGTATCAGGATTTATTTAATCAACTGCATTACATATACTCATTTAATAACGTGATGTGAAGTCGCTGCCTGTACATCGTCTCCTATTTGTTGTCTTGTCGTTCATTCAACATTATAATTATGTGTTCCGATCTGTTGCAAAAGATTTGCTCCTCGTTTGGTACCTCTCTCCCTACTCCCTTCTCATCCACCAAAGCAGCTACATGATTCCCCAATCGTATAACATATCCCAATACATGAAACATCAATACCAGGCACGTTTACCAAACCTAATATACATAATAGTCTCTAATCACCAACTCAGAGACGAAAATTGAGGAAAATTGGGACGTTTTGCATCGAATACAACGGTAACACCCACCACAATAACCCCACAACGCATCCCAAGCATACATATAACCATTAACTACACTGAGGATGTATAGGATTCCATACGAAAGCATTATAATGAGCTCAATCATTTATAATTTAGATGGATATATTGCACTAAAACATCATGTTTCTTAACAGTAGCAAATATCCTGACGATCGCTGGCACGATCACCCACCACCACACCTACCCTTAAACAATAACTAATTGAGGGTATGCCGTATCGTGAGTAGCACGATATCCACCACGCGAGGAGCCACGACAATACAAATATGTGGTGTTTTAGAGAATCATGTCAAAGCTCCATTTTGAAGGCTGTGGTGGCGTCCCCAAGTCGCCGCTCCGAACCAACCAACCACATTCGCCCAACCATATACATCTAAACTCAAATAATATCTAACAGTTTAACCATTGGCGCCGTCCTATGTTACCCTATGAGAGCACAACACAATCGACTTTGTGATTATGCTAGCCCACGTAGTCGTAAGTGGTACAACTTACGAGTACGATCTGGCCATTTGGCCAGATACGATTAGAGAAACCGTTAATCGCCACGAGACAGAAAATCCGTTTGTGAACCGAAGTGGTTGGTAAATAATTAATTCTTTTCTTATGTTGGCCAATTTTTAGGATACCAACACAAATTTAAGTGTGTTATCGTCAGTCGTCATCAGAGATATCAAAGCAAGTTCAAGTTCATCAAGTGGAGAGATATACTATTGCCATAATATGATCTCTATGTTCGTTGGTAATTAAATGAGTGGTTAAGTGAATGCACTTCATTACTCTCTTACAATTCACTTAGCTTTAAACTAATCTAACCAAACCAACTATTCTGACTTCTATTCAGCTCTTTTGCCATGTTGGCAAAGTCCACACTTGCTTTTTCAAGAGCTTCCGACTTCTCTTGTAGAGAATTAAGTTTATCCCCTCTTTCAAGGACTTTATCTTTCATTTGGCCCAAGTCTGATAAAGCATTTGATATTCGATCCTGTGTTGAGAGCTCGGTCTTGCTCGAATCGTCACCAGAGCTACCAGATCCATCAGCTGATTTATTAAGACCTAGCGATGCCCGAGCTTGGGATACACTTTGCCGTTGTTTCTTCATCTGCTCTTGTCGACTAGCTTGGATTCTTGCCGCTGCCTTTCCAGCTTCTGAAATCGAAAGCAGGCACTGGCCATCAGATATCCTGTGCTCTAAACCATTCACAACCAGTCGTTTCATACTGCAGTCGTTACATACATATCGTTGGCTTACTCTACACAAATGTTTTCTATTTGAGATGATGCCAAACTCAGACCAACAGATTGCACATGAGTTGCTATCGCTACCACCTGGTGCATCCGAATCTATAGATGTGGTTTCAATCTGGATTGATTTGTCGGTGTTACTGGTGGACTTGATCACGACAAAAGCTTTCTGAGCTGCATTAACTCTATTGATGCCTCCCAAGAGAGTGATGATTTCATTATCCTTTCCGTCGAGCTTTAACTCTTCCCGATTACCCATCTGAAGAGTTGAAGTCTCTGGATCATCAAGAGCCTCCTTGAGTGAGTAGCAGCCAGTTGGAGTAGGTCGATCAAGACGTGTGGGTGGCGGAGGAGGCATATTAATCCTTGCCCCATTCTTACATAGTAGTTCAGCTAGTTGCTGAATGGCTTTCATAATGTTTCTCAATATACCCAAAGTCAAAGCATCATTCTCGTCGAGCTCTTGTTTTGTCAACTGTATTGCTCTTGCGTCTAATGCAGCTAGAGCCAACACTTGGAGAGGAGTAAACCCAAAGAAGCAAGACAAACCCTTGAAAGTATCTCCTTGTCCTACGATACCTTCGAATCTTTCATTTGGCTCAAAACCATGCTCAAGTAATGTTTGGACTGTCTTTACCAAAGATGGCAACAAGGGTATGAATTCGGCATTCATTGAACCATCTTCTCTTGTCTGAAAGACTGCATGGATATGCCTCCTCAAAGATATTAGTGCAGCATGAATAGGATATTGAAACATAGCACTAATTGAGCTATCATTGCCACCTGTTAGTGGATAACGGTAGTTGCAGTGAGAGAGAATCACTGATAGCTCTTCCGCTTTCCAATTTGCAGAAACACAATGAATTGGGTGCAAGAGATCCTTGGATTTTGGAGACTCAACCAAGAATTGGCCACCCCAGGCATCGAGTGCCGATAGACATCTATCAAGAGCCATAGCATTACTCTTACTATCACCGTTTCCCCCTCTTCCTTCCACTGCAGCCAAGTACATTGGAGTTCTACCTTGTTTGTCTATGGCATTTGGATTTGGCCGTACTGGATATGTCGCTGATAGTATTATGGATAAGATCTTATCATCCAGCCCCTTTGCACAAATGTGACTTGGTGTCAAGCCGTCATCTTGAGGTATTGAACAATCGGCACCAAAATTAACAAGTGTTTGAACTGTTGAATTCTTTTGTCGGATGCAAGCATAGTGTAGGGCTGTTTTCCCACTGTCATCTTTCAGATCAATAATACTAGGATCAATTTTGTTAATTCCGCCGCCAGAACCACTTTGATATTGTTGAATATCCAAAGCACTTGATAACGACTCCTTTAATGTGTGCTCATTGCCTGAAATCACATAGGAATGAAGAGTACCTAGTATCACCTGATGTTTCCAAGTGTCGTCAGGTGATGCGCCACCCGAAAGGTGTGAATTGACGAGCGCGGATATGATTGCATCTTCACACCGGTGTGTATCATTCAATGACTTCTCGCTTGTATATTCAATATCATCAAAACAGTCAGGAGGGAGAAACGCGGCAGATAAAGTTACTGTCTCAGTTGGAGTTAACAGATCAAAACAAGATCGCTTCCGATTGATATCATTCAGTTTTGCCACGATTTCATTCATACTACTCCGTAATCCTTGTTCGGTCGACTTTTTCGTTGGAACAGACGTTGCGTTGGTAAGTTGTGATAAACGGATTTTGCAAGCCATTGGACTCGATACATTCTCAGCAACAAGAAATGAACTTAGCTCCTTCGCCTTAAGGTTTCCTCCAAGACGTTGTACTTCCTGTTTATCCTTTGGAAGTCTCAGTACCAAGATGACATCGGGATTCTTATATATTGCAAGTATACGCTTTTCATACACATCGGCTGACCAGAAATACCTTCCAGCTGAAACTCGCAATACAGGTGCAGTAAAACTCAATGATTTGTCATGTGCAGCATTAAATGCTTGAATGTTGATAATACTGCCATCATCAAACAGGATTTCACGGTCCAATAATTCATTGGAAGCTTTCTCTTCATTCTCTTGTGTTGCAACAAACTGTATTTGACGGTCTAAATGTTCATTTGCTTCATCGTCCATAGGTGGATGTGAAACCTCATCTTCATTATTTACATTCTCATCCAGTACAATGTGTGCATTGTCTGTTTGTTTCTCCTTTCCATCATCCAAGTGAATCGTATAGTATGGAACTAACAGGTCATCAAGATGAACATCTAATATCGTACACCCTTGAATACCCGAGGAGCTTTTATATTGTACCTTCATATCCTTTTCATACTTGGGGACTTTTATTATACCACCATCTTCTGTTTTAGCTTGAACCAGTTTAACTCTGATGGGTGGAGGCGGTAATGATATTGGTGTAGTTAAAGTTTGTTGAGTATCTATTTCCAAACTCTTTTCAGTTGCCACCGGCTCATCATTAATAGCAGACACTCCTGAATTAGTATCTGCATTAAGTATTGCAGTATTATCTTCTTCCTTCTTAGCTACACCTTCTTCTTCATCTTCAATACGAGTATCGGCTGGCTGTTCTATTTCAGAAACCTCTGAATTTGTATCTGCCTTCGCTAATTCTTGTACATCATCACTCTCAATCCCTTGATCTTCTACTTTTCCAACTTCTAAATTGTTGTTATTATCACCATGTAATACATCTTGAGCATTGGTTACTTGGGCATCGGTCTTTTCATTAATACCTTCTGTTGGTATAACAATATCACCACCTTCGTTATCACCATGATTTGATACATCTTGTGTATTTTGTATTGATGTATCGGCGGCAGTATCATCTAGGCTCTCGCTCTTCGGAATATTATCATCAAATACTGTATCGTCTTTTTCATGCTGTTCTATTGGTTCAATAGTATCAGAGGTATTATTATTATCATCATTTGGCATTTCCACTATTTTAACATTTTCAAGTGATGAAGAATTTGATTTAGTATCCCCTCCCTCCACCGCAATATCGGCCACTGAATTATCGACATCCTCTATATTATCATCCATCTTAAATAATACTGATACTGCAATATAATAGGAGGATAGCCGCCGCTGCAACAATTAATAACCAACCTCTACCAAGAGCCAAACATCAAACCACAAAGATACCGGCTGTCACTTGAAACCACCATTTGAAGAATTGGCAATATGCATGATATGAGTGCTTCTAACATAGAACATAGCTAGCTAGAAAGTAATACTTGAAACTCTTGATATATATTCTCAATTATAGAGCTATTGTCTGTTGTACAAATATGGCCTCACCAGCCTCTGATTAACTCAAATCTTTACATCACATTAACATTGATCACCCTAAACTCAACACATTCACCACACATACACACAATTAGATTTCAGCAGAAGCATTTGCACCCAGTTCCTTGGCAACAATGAATTGTATTGGTCGTGAATTCTTAATCATTTCACATGTGTCCTCCCACATTTTAGAGTCAATAGGTCTTCGTAAGTCAACACCGCCCGCTTCTCGAACTAAATCACCAGCGTTAATCTCGCCTAGCCTTTCATTGGGTGATCCAGGTGGGAAATTTACAACAGATAGAACACGTACTATCCCATCAGTGCCTCGATTGAGTTTAATCCCCATTGTCTCTGCTGTGAAAGTTACAATCCGTTCGGGACCGGTGGATATAGTTGGTAAAGTATCATATGTCTTTGGGATTGTACTATTGCGGTCGAATCCTGATACTTCTTCTGCAACAATAAGCTTCAGTGGCCGAGGTGCCATCTTAATTAATGCCACCGTGTCCCCCCACATTGTTGCTGTGATTGGGCGACGTAAGTCGACTCCTCCAGCCTCTCGTACCAAGTCGCCGGCATAAACATCTCCCTTCCTCAGGATTGGTGATCCAAGTGGTAGGTTGGCAACAGACATGACACGTACGAGACCGTCTGTGCTACGATTTAGTTTGATCCCCATGGCATCAGAAAGGAAAGTTACAGTTCGTTCGGGTCCAGTTGATATAGATGTTGGTGATGTAGGAGACTGTAGAGGCCAGCTTTTGGGAGGAGGGGGTAGATTGGGAACTGTTTGGAGAGCCTTTTCTCTTGACACAAATCTAGGAGGCTTGAGCTTTGGAATGTTCGATACACTTCTACCCTCCTTCATGCAAGTTACAACACTCTTCACAGTATGATGACTAATGATACTCTTCCCATCATCGACATCAGCGCCTAGGCCTGCATCTAATGCCTCTCGACATTGATCTAGATATGCCTCATCAAATACACTCAACTTTCCTCCATTATCCTTCCAAATTCGTTCACACTCTTCAAGTGCCTCAATTGATCCTTGATAATCTTTAGAGTAGTACAAACTCTTCCCCAACACAGAGTAGGCTTCAGCTGCACTAACATCTTCGTCTCTATCTCTTAGAATATGTTTTAATGCCATTATTGCATCATTTTTGGCGCTTTCGAATCTTTCCTGTCCATTCAAGGCATGTGCCCGTCCAACATGCAATTGTGGAGTTAATACTGGATCATCCGGTACAAGAAATAGTGCCGAAGAGAATTCATCTACTGCAATTTTATATTGCTTAGATGTGAGGAAGTGTGTAGCCCGACGTTGTAAGCGTAATGCCTCATCGAAGTCTGGATCGGGTTCATCATCTTGTGGTGCGGTAGAGGATTGTGGTGGTGGTACAGAACGTCTTTCCCCCTCAGGCTTTTGCTGTGCTGGTCCTCCCATTGGACCTGTGGTTAAACTACCCATTGGAGGTTTACTGTGATTTTGATCATCGTTCTCTTCATCTTCTTTAATTGCCATCTTTTGTAAACCATTGATAGCTGTTTCTCCTGCAGCAACTGCACTAACGCGCTGCGAGCTGCCTCGCATTCCACCAGCAACACCATGTTTGTTTTGATCTGTTTCAGTAGCGACTGAGTATGCAATTGTTGGGTTAATACTTTCCTCTCCAGCCAATGTACTTTCATCTCCGCCGCCACCTGGTGAATCACCGTTCGCAAGTTGTTGCTTCCTCCTTTCCTTCTCCTCCTGTTTCGCTAATTTCTCCTTTGCTTTTTGCAAGTAGGCGCGTGTTACAGTACTATTCCCTCCATTGCCATCTTCTTCTTCAAACTTTAATGCATCCTCATACGCCTCAACTGCACCTTTATACTGTTTTAAGAAGTATAAGGCTTGTCCCAATCGAGCATGAGCTTTTCCAAATGTTGGCGCTAAAGCAACTGCTCGACGAGCATCAACTGCAGCAGCTGAGTATCGTTTCAATGATAACAAAGAGGCTGCACGATTGGATAGAAAGACATGGGACGATGGACCAACAGGAGATAGTTGCAAGGCTGCTGAGTAGGCATTATATGCTCTTGTATATTCCTATGAGAAATAATGTGCATATGATATACATAACATAGTTTTAATTATATGAAACAATACAATAACCAATATATTACACGGTATAATCCAAACTCACCTGAGCTGCCATATGTTTATTACCCAATCCCTTCATCCTCTCAGCCTCCTCTTGCAATTGTTCAAGTTCTGCTAAATCCAACACTGCATCATCTGCCTTTACTTCATCTTCTACAGAAGTTTCAGGTTCGTAATCATTAGAAGTACTAACATTGTAACCATCATTATCAGTAGAAGATTCTGGTTCAATTGGCTTTCTCATACCTCGAGGTGGCCCATCTAATACCTCACTGCTATTGACACCTCCGCCATATCTGCCTTGCATTCGTTTTACTTGATTCATGATAATTTTTGTAGTTGTATTTCTTGTTGTATGTCTTTTAACTCTAGTCCAAAAACAAGACACTTATTAGCAATATATTGCAGAGTTATAATATATCTATCGAAAGCTTTATTGTGATGTCTACACGCATATTATTTACCTCTCAAGAGGCGACTATGAGCAACTTCTTCATCGAACTATTTTGTGAGTAGCCCATGTGGGCTTAGATACGTTATATTTTCGTATCTAAGCCCATGAGTTGTGATACGGCGTTCGTTAATTGAGGAGCAATGTCCGTCTAGATCATATGTATGGCTTTAATATGTACATATTTTTATGCTTAAATACTAGTATAGAAATCAACGAGGAATCAACGCCTGTTAATTGGTAGCAAGACTATGTCAATTCAATTCATGCATATCAGGGAAACCCTATGATGCATATCCTCTTCTCATGCACTGGGAAGTTGCCAGTTTGTCTCATGTACCAAAGTTCCCAGTTTGGTAATCTCTGTTTGCTTGCATTATCTCATCGAAAGTGTTCATGACGAAAGGCCCTCTTGCTGCTATTGGTTCATTTAAAGGTTGTCCTCCCATTATCAACACACTGGTATCTGCTTCTCCCGATTCGATACGAACTGTACTTCCTCCACTCTTTTCCATGATTGCAACCGCTTGGGCTCCGACGTGCTTCTTCTTCTCATCGTTTCCAATAACATCGATCTTTCCTCGACGTACAAACAATATACAGTTGTAGTTATCTGGAAAAGGAAGCTCTATAGTTGATGGTTCATTGATTGATACATCCCAAAGCTCAACTGGAGAGAAGGTAAATGCCGGTCCCTTAATTCCTTCGAAAGACCCGGATATTACTCTTACCTTTCCAACTGCATCGGCAGTACACGCTTCTCCATTATCTATTTTTCCAAATATATCTACTGATGGTATATCTGAATCTACAATTGGTTGATACCCAGGCTTTGTCATCTTATCTTTCTTTGGTAGGTTTACCCAGAGCTGGAAGATAAGAGAGATAATAGTAACTTATGTTAGTATATGGAGGTTACAAAGACAATCAAATAGAGGCAAAGTTCAAATCAAGTAGTCAAATCAACAAGACTTCATATTGAACACTTCAATTCACATGATAAAACAATACAAACGCGGACTTTCCTGACACATCTCAAAGACTCCTCCTTTCTTTGAGAATTCATTACTGTGAAACTCTTGATGAATAATACCTCTTCCAGCAGTCTGTTAATATGATGCAGATATGAATATGAGCATGTGTAGATCAACGCAAATATATGCATTTATAACATATGCATTCATAACAATATAATATATACATATATAATATATACATAATATATATATACATTCATATCTTCATTGTACTTACCATCCATTGGACATCACCAGCTTTAATAGTATCTCTATTACCCATTGAATCAGCATGCTCGACTTCTCCTTGAAATGCAATAGTTACTGTTTCAAAGCCTCGATGAGGATGTCTACCAACTCCACGAGGGTATTGCATAATCAAACATTAAGAAAGGCGAGAGTTCTTCTGTGAATGCCTTGTTTCCGAAGACTGGATGTACATTAAAACCATCTCCAACCCAGTGCTTTGGAGTTGCAGGAAGAATTTGCTTGACAGATCTGAGTGATGATACCATTTTGTTGTTATTATTGGTTGTTGATATAGATTTGCAAATTGATAGTTGAGAAAGTAGTAGAAATATGAATCTGATCGTCGAGTTCATTAATATTATGGGTATCAGGTGAACTTATCGTCAAATAGACTATGCTATTGGCGGCGAGGTAAATAAGGTAGTTACCATAATACTAGCAATAATCGGCGCCGGCGAAGTTGTTGACTCCGTTGAGCTGAGCAAGGAAAGCGGATTTGGCGACTAAACAGAGACACTTGAAGCAGAATAAGTACTTCTCCTATGTAGTGCTGCTGCCACCTTTTCCTTAGTGTAAAAGGAGACACAAGGTTTATTATCTACAACTATTCGGCGGCCACAGCAATCCGACAACCAATCTTCTCTCCAGTTTTATCCTGTCCTCCAAAATGCAAGTTGATTGTTATGTATTCTCTCACCCCGTACCTAAGCGACACAGACCATTAATCCTTGCCACCGGATTCGTCAAACAAAGGGAGATCTGTGAATCTAAAGAGGAGATAGATATAACACATATATGCTCCGGTATGTATTGATAAATATAATGTACTAAGTATTGGTAAAGATGTTCTAACCCATATGTAAAAAAGACGGGCGTTTGTATAACAGGTCTCTCAGAGATTCTCAAACCTCTAAAGGAGGTGAGATGTGGATTATCGGCAGCACGAGGCTTTAGATATCACAGACCATATTCTTTATGTTTTGGTATAATAACCATTTTTGTTTTAAAGTAAACCTGAAGTAGTAGATAGTAGATAGTATTCTCCTCCACAACGACTCCAACAACACCAAAAAGGCGTCCTTCTTATACCTTGAAACCACGAGACTTACGGCGACCACGAGCCTTCTCGAACTTGCGTCCCTTACTCCTGACATACGGCTTAACACCATCGTAGGCATGGGGATTGGTAACAGTTGTCCTCTTACCAAAGTGAGCAAGGGCAGCACGGCTTTCGGGACCACGAAGCAATACAGTATTGGCACCAGTTGGTGATCTCAAGGCAAGTTGATCCAATGTAATGCATTCTCCACCGGCAGCAACAATACGCTTGCGGGCATTTTCAGAGAATGAGAGAGCACAAACACTCATCTTGGGACATTCCAACATACGAACATCATCAGTAACCTTACCGACGATGACGGCAGTCTTACCATCCTTGTTGGTCATGTACTTGGCTAGACGGTTAAGACCAAGTGGTGGTGCGTTAACCTTGGACATGTGCAGACGCTTGGCAACAGTGGCACAAAATTTGGAGTCAGTACGACGGGAAAGGAATTTGTACAACTTGATCAATAGACGTTGGTAAGGGTTCTGTGTCTTGATAACCTTCATGGAAGATTTGTGGCCAGTACGGCGCCCTCCTGCTTTTAAATCGATACCCATGGTTGATAATTAGTATAATAATTTAGTGGCTGTGATGATAATGATAGGTAGGTGAAGGGGAGAAAAAAATGTCAGTACTTTGTTGCATGTAAATTGCAAATATAGAAATACACACAACGCAGCCGGTCGGCTATTGTCCAAACCGCCGATATATAACACATTGATTGCAAACAGAAACCAATGTACTACTTACATGATAGGATGGATGTAGTTAGTTATGAGCATGCAATAAATGAGTGGTATTTTACTTGCTTACTAAAATTTAATTGGGAGTCCATTTCATATAAATGGGACCTCTTTACTCCAACCACAAATTAAACTAACAAAGGTGAGAGACATGGTGATATAGATCTCTTGAGCAGCGCTGTTTTGTTGATAGGAAGGTGCTTATATCTGTATATTTCGTATGATATAAGTGTAGGATTTATCAGTTATGACTCATGGCTCATAAGATGATGAACATATGATATGTCAAAACTCTCGTTGTGTTATGATCTATGTCGAATCGCTTTATGATTGAGATTGTTGCAATGATTCCAATTTATATTCTCACATTTATCATTTTCTTATGTAATTTCTCCATACTTCAGTCAATATATTGCAATCATGTCCCATCGTAAATTCGAAGCACCCCGTTGTGGTAACTTGGGTTACTTACCAAAGAAGAGAACTAAGCATCATTCTGGACGTATCAGGTCTTTTCCCAAGGATAATGATCCTGCTGCCCCTCCTCATCTTACTGCATTCCGTGCCTACAAGGCAGGTATGACCCACGTTGTTCGTGGTGTTGACCGTCCTGGTGCTGTTATGCATAAGCGTGAGGTAGTTGATGCTGTATCAATCTTGGAAACACCTCCCATGGTTGTTGTTGGTGTTGTTGGATACATTGAAACTCCCCGTGGTCTACGAACATTAACCACTGTATTCGCTGAGCATTTGAGTGAAGAGTTCAAGAGACGTGCCTACAAGAACTGGTACAAGTCCAAGCGTAAGGCATACTCCAAGTATGCCAAAAAGTATACCGAAAACGACGGTAAGGATATTGAGGCTGAGTTAGAACGTATTGCCAAGTTTTGCAAGGTTGTACGTGTTATTACACACTCTCAAGTTAAGAAGCTTCACTTGCGTATCAAGAAGGCACACATCATGGAGGTTCAAATCAATGGTGGTGCTGATGCCAAGGCCAAGGTTGACTTTGCCAAGAGTCTTTTCGAAAAGGAGGTTACTATTGACTCCGTCTTTGCCAAGGATGAACTTATTGATGTTTTGGGGGTTACCAAGGGTCATGGATATGAAGGTGTGACCACTCGTTGGGGAGTTACCCGTCTTCCTCGTAAGACCCATCGTGGTCTACGTAAGGTTGCCTGTATTGGATCATGGCATCCTGCTCGTGTTTCTGATACTGTACCCCGTGCAGGACAGAATGGTTACTTCCACCGTACTGAAATGAACAAGAAGATCTACCGTATTGGTAAGAAGGGAGATAATGCCAGTTGTCAAACCGAGGCTGACTTGACTGAGAAGAGTATCACACCCATGGGTGGCTTTGTCCACTATGGTATGATCCGTGAGGATTGGGTCATGATCAAGGGTGCCTGTGTTGGTGTTAAGAAGCGCCCTCTTATCCTTCGTAAGGCATTGATGAAGCATTCATCCAGGAAGCACTTGGAGAGTATCGATTTGAAGTTCATCGATACCAGCTCCAAGCTTGGACATGGACGTTTCCAAACTGCCGAGGAGAAGGCCAAGTTCCTTGGACCTCTGGCTTCCAAGCAAAAGGCTGTCTAAGCATCTACTGTGGGTTATTGAGACTATGGGGTGTTTTTATGAATGTTTTATCTTTCTGAACTTGTCACATAGTCTTCTTTCCTATATTGAGATTGTAACTTAATATACCATTTTACTGTCTTATACAATAATATGTTTCATACCTCTAGATGTAGGTCGATAGCACAGTAGCCTTTGATATAAACCATTTTACTGTCTTTCGTCATACCTCAGATTTATTCTCTTTTACATGGACAACTATATCTTATCTTTGCAACAAGCCCAACTTTACAAATGGCTACTTGGGATCAAATACATAATATACTTTGATAATATATATCACTAGTCTTCAACAAATGGATGCTTATAAAACAAAAGCCTGGAGAAAGCTCTCCCAAAAGTCCATGAGTCTAAGGTTCTTTGTTCCAGACGAGCATCAAATTCTGACCTCCACTCCCCAGAGTCTACCTTTGTCATGAACTCATTAATGATTTGTACAGCCGTTTTTATCCCGTCTTCTCTTTCCATTGCTTGAGCAACTCTCTTGCAATTTGATTGGATAGATGCATTATTCTCGTTGTCAGTGCATGTCTTGAGAGCCTTAGTAAGATTTCGAGCTGTTGTCTTCTTGAGAGCAGTTTTAAAACCAACACCACAGCCGGCTTCTTCAATTAGTGATGCATTATCATATTGATCAGCTACACAAGGAGTAATGATCGTAGGTACTCCAGAACGTAGAGATGCTGCCATTGTCCCTGCTCCTCCATGGTGTACGACTGCACAACACTTTTTGAACAGCCAATCATGAGGAGCTGATTGTAAGAAGAGAATATGCTTGTCGGCATAGTCAAGAAGTTCTTTGTCCTCGGCCTTTGATAGCAGATCTTTTGATAGCTTGGCAAATCCTCCACAAATTATACCTGAGAGGTTGGCTTGTTTCAAGCTCTCGACAGCCATACGAGTCATATGTTGAGGCGATACCGCTACCATAGAGCCCCACCCAATGTAGGCCGGAGTTTCTCCATTGGCATTGAGATCATCAATAAAGTCTTGAATTAGTTGGAGATTATCTTCATCTTTGGTAGCAGAAGAGAAGTTTTTGTCACCTTTCTTGGTCAATTCCTCTTGGATTTGTGTTGAAACATACCAATTCCCAGTCCAGGTAGTCTGCTGTGTATAAACCGGTGGCAGATCGTCAAACTTTGATTTTGGGAGTACGGCATCACTGATTGCAAACAGGTTTGGGGTGATTGGGTTCATCCATTCTCTAAGGAGATATGAGAGTGAGTCAAAAGGGTAAAAGAGCAAATCATATGCACAAAAAAGTAGGTTGATTATGGTGTGCTTACCTAGCGTGTTGGCCAGCAGACTGTCCCAATAAGTGTTCTGTTTTGGGAATTGCATCTTTCAGTACCTCGCGCATAGTATCAAGCAGAATCTCGCCGTCTTTATTCTTATCTTTAAGGGACATCGTCATAGCAGTTACCATAAGAAATGAAGACAACTTATGCAACCATTTAGGCTCATGCATCTCCGTTTGGGTATGTTTTGATATAGGAAGGAAACTAAACGGACCAAGGTCTGCATGAAGCACAGGAATTCTTAGAGCTTGACCGATTGCTGAAGCTTGAAACCATATCAGTGTTGTGCTAATAATTACGTCAGGTTGGAAATCATTTGCTACTTTCCATTGTGATTTGAATTCAGTCGGAAACCTATTCGCGAATTGCTTACTCATATTCAAACCAAATTGAAGTGCACTTCCTGTCTCTAGCGCTCTTTTCATGTCAGGATCCTCCCGAAGGAACTCTGCCATATCAAAGTGAACACCTTCAGCTGAGACACCTAATGATGTAAAGATCGATGTACCATCGTTGATGTTTGTCATACCTAATACATTGTAGTTACTGTCCTGCAAACCCCTTGCTAAAGCTGCAAATGGTTGTACGTCACCACGAGATCCAAAACAGCATATCAAGACCTTCCGTTGTTTGCCGCCTACTACCATATTTATACGATATTATTTTATTCTTTTATTACTTAAAATTAAAGATCTTACAATCGTAAAATTAAAATCCACTAGAGAGTACAAGAATGATTGTAGTTAGATGATATTGATGATCACTGGGCTCTCACATATCAATAGCTCCGGATAGAGCTAGGTAGGTCAGAATATTATGATTGTAAATATGGCTGTCGATATCAGCTCGGCAGCTGTTGAATGATGTCTGTCGCAGTACTTTTCAGGATACCGGCAAGGATACTATCGTACGAGAATATACACCTACCTCAGCTCTAGGTACACTATTAGTAGTAGTAACAACTAAGGAGTAGAAGCACACTTTGTGTTAGTCATTTAATAGTTGGTACACTACAGCGCCCTCATACATCATTGCATCTTATTAAAGACCACCTTTTCTACTACCAAATGCAACTGGTTGGAATACACCTAAAGCTGGGCGGAACTGTCTTGCAATCTTACCAAGAGGAGGGGGCTTGATTCCACTCTCAGGAACATCTCTAACATATGTGATTAGACCTGTATCTGTATCAATCTCATAGAAACTAATACCCTTGATAGCGCTTCCCTCTGGAAGATGCGAGTTTAGCGGTTTATGAAGATGAAAGAGAGATGATTCTAACATATGTTAGTGCATTCGGTTTGCAAAGACAATCAATAAAGATAAACAAAGGTCAAGTGAAGCGACCAAATCATCAAGACATCATATTGAACACAAAAAATCATAAGATAAAACAATACTAACGCGGACTTTCCTGGAGCACCATCAATTACTACTTCCCAAGTAAAACAGGTAGCTTTCACACCATCATCAAACCGTTGAGTAGCAAATGTAATGCCCGGAAAGGAGAAATCTTCAATGAATTTCTTTACTTCTGCTTTTCCATTGAGCACATCTTCATAGTTAAAATCTCTATAAACGATTGACTCGTCAAAGAACCTCATTGCCTCCTCGGGATCTGCACCTTGTACATCATTAAAAAGATACTTTGCAATTTCATTTGCTTTCTTTGGTGTTTTTGAAGTGTAATTTGGAGGAGGTGTTGGTGTTGCATCTGCAGTTGCAGCCTTTAATACCTCAATTATCAGATCCCCAGGTTTGTAGATTGGTTCTGGAATCTCTCTCACAAATTGAATCTGGTTACTACTATTCAATTCCACGAATGTTGTACCACGAAGTCCTTCTAATGAGCTGTTAGATGTCCAAGTCCAAGCAAATCCACACGCTGTACTTCCATCTGATATCTTATCAATACGAAACCCAGCACTACCATTCTTACTTCGTGCTAGTGCTCTAGACTTTAAATTCTCTGCAACTGCAGCCCTGCCAACAATTGGTTGTGGTTCGAAGCAATCTTCATAAACGATATCCACTGCACATGATTCGGCAAAGGCTTGTGCACCCTCTACTGTATTATAACACTGCTCGTCATTAATTAAAGATAAAACTAGTGATTGAGCCATTAAAAACTTCTTGTCATTATTAGAGTCATTACCATTTATCATTGATACGAAGGAATCCAAGACATTATTGGTTGTTGCTTCAGCTTTGCATTCAGTAATTGATTTACATGCAATTGATTTAGTATTCAATAATGGATGAGTAAAAGCTGTTGATACTGATACATAATACAATAAGTATGCTGTAAGAAAGCCAACAGTAGTAAGTTGTTGCATCATTTTGAGGTAGGTATGATAATGATGAAAAGAACCAAGGTCGAGAGAGCTAGAGGCGGATATGTATGTTGTTGGATGTGATAGGTAATACTTAGGATAATATCAAGTATATAATACTATATAAAACTGTTATGCTATTGTCAAAGATGGTCAAAGAGTTGTGCTTCACTGAGTATAACCTTTCACCCAGCCGTCGGTATTGACTAAATTTGATCGATTCTGTACGATTGTTTTTGTTGCATATTATATTACTATGCAAAGTGAGGATACCGGGGCCTCCTACCCTCCTTTTTTCTTGGTCCTTTGCATTGATATCGTCAGAACAGGAAATGATTACATTTGGTGGTAGTATTCGATAAAGATAAGTCCTGTGTGACAACAAACTGTCAGTTCTCTATAATATGCAGTATTGTTGCAAGATATCGCGTGTTGCAAGTATCGATAGATGGTATGTACCTAAACAATTAATAGCAACAACATCCGTTACTTCTTCCACATCATAATATCATAATATTCATACAATGATGTTTGTATGGGCATATTACTGTATTAGTATATCAATAGCATGTAATAATTGCATTTTGCCGGTGGCTGCATCATCATCTAGTGGTAGTAATTCTCCGTGTATGGTAGTAATGTCAGAAATCACACTATCTGATTCTGATAGTAATGTTGTTACTGATAATGCTAATAATATACAAAGTAATGATGTTATTGGAAAAAATGAACAGAATGGAAATAGTAGTCATGATGTTGATGAATCCAACAATATAAATACCGAGAAGTATACCAGTTCTACTGGCAATATAGATACAACAGATGGAAATAATAGTGAACAAAGTGAGTTAGTAATAAGTGGAGGTAGTAGCTCTGGGTCAGATACAGATGGAGAGGATGAAGATAAACTTGAATCTATTGATAATAATCAAGAAGATGATAATGTTAATACAGGGTTTGATCATCAACAGCTTTCTGAAGAGAATGATTCGATACCGCCGCCACCATCAAATAACATTGAAACTGATACAGATCTGACTTCTACTGCATCAGCATCCACTTCTTCTTCTCAACCACTACGTACACTCAAACGATTACAGGCAATGTTGGATGATTCAGATTATGCTTCACATACGGTTGCATCCTCTGATCAAGAAGCTGAGGCAGCAACAACAGTTATTGCTGCCAGTAATATCAATGCAAATGATCAAAATGTTATTGAAAATGTCTCATCTTCTTCTCATAGTTCAAACGATAACAATAACAATATTGATCTTCCTCCTTCACCACCAATAATACAGTCAGCTGTTACTTCTAGACCTCATAATCAACAACAAGAGACCACTCCAGAAAAACTATGGACATCAAAAGATCGAGCTAAATACCGTCGAACACGACGAACTGAGAAACAACGACGACAACAACGAGAGTATGAAGAACAACATGCGCGTAAGATACGAGATATACAACGACAACGGATTATCCGAGAAGAGCGTGAAAGGAAAGAATTGGAACAATTGCGTTTGAAGCAAGAGGCTCAAAGACAGCAGCAGTTTTTACATTATAACAATGATGAATCTACAGACTTTACTGATGATGATACCGATACAGATGGAGGAGGTTTTGAGTTACCAAACTTGCCGGTACATTTGAGCGATGGAGAGGTAACTGATGACTTTTCAGAAGAGACTGATGACCATCCTCCATCACCAAAGAGGTATCATCATCGAAGTACTCAATCATCTCCTTCCAATTATAACGATCACTCTCAACGAGGAGCAGTTCCATATAATATGCCGCCTCCTCCTATACCCCAGAATCCTCCTATACCTCAAAACATCAGACAGAATAATGTCCCTTATCAAAATCAACCCCCACAACAGCAACAACCATATCAAAACTATCAACAACAATACCCACCCTACAATCAGCAACAGCAACCACAACAACAGCAAGCTATACCGCAGTATCAATACAATGGCCAGAATTCTAATAACCAGCCTATGCAACAGCATCAACAAGATAATCAACAAAGACAATATGAACAGCAATATGCAGCTTGGGCTCAGGCAGCTCAAAACGGATACTATTATCCTCCACCTCCTCATCTACCTCCGACTGTGTCATCCTTTCAACAGGCTCAAAGACAATCTCAACAACAACAACCTCCACCGCAGTCCAGTTACATGCATCCATTTGCAATTCAACAGCAGAATAATCAGGAAATAGAATATCCTACACAGCAACAACAGTCTTATAGCGCACCACAACAGCAGCAACCTTTTCCTCCTCAACCTGCTCTTGTACCTCGAAAGCCACAAGGTGATTTTCCTGTTCGTGATGACCTTAGCTATGAGCAACACATGCAACAACAAGACAGAGGCAGTGTACAAAACAATGTGGCAGAAGTTGCTCCCAATAAGCCAGAGAATGAGATAACACAACCATCGGCTAGTTCTTTGAATGGCCAAATGAGCGTCCAATCTGCATTAGTGACACAATCAAATCAGATGTCCTCTCAATTAGTTCCTTCGAGTAGTACTAGCTCGGCAATCGAGGGACCGATCAATGCAGAGGGACCTTACAGTGTATTTGTTGACGAATCGGTAAGAGTATGCGTTTCAATGAAGATTTCTGACTCTTGGCTCGCTCATATACTTGCTCTGCATTTATAACACAGGATGTACTAATAGAGGGTGCCGGATCTAGAATAATCTTCGATTCTTTCCAAAAGCTTACATTTGCTGGTGTTGGAGTAGCACTTTTATCATATTGTGCAGTATCTCCTCGATCATTACCATTCCCTGAATACAATCGTTTATTTCTTCAAAATCTATCAATTGTATGGCTAGCAGCTATTGCTCCTGTTGTTTCTCTTTTAGCAGTGTACGATGGAAAGTATAATAATATCAATACTGTGGTGAGTACTTGTTATGTTATATTTGGTATACGTCTTCCTCTTTGTTCATAGTCTCACATCTCAATGCATTTGCTCCTACCACAGATTGGAACATTTCATGTATCCTTCACATTGGGCTATATACTTGCATTTGTATCAGAAGTTATTGTAACAACAATTGTGAGGCTTGGTGTATTCAAGATTTGGGAGCCATCAATCTTCAAACTAACACCTGAAGTGCCTTCACTTATATTGCCTTGGGTTCTGAGGGAGAAACAGTACAAGCCCAAGAGAATAACTTTATTTGCTGCCGACTTTGGAGCGAGTTGTATAGCTAGTCCAATTATTGAAGAATACTTGAAGCTCATGGTTGTTCAGTGGACTTGTCGGCTACCAAGGTAAGTGTTTAACAAGGTTGTATTTCTTTCCTTGTTTACCAATACTTACACAGCCCTCATTGTGCACACATTGAAATAGAAACTTTAAACACAATAAGAAGCTCTATCAAAAGGGTAAGAGACGGAAGAAACAGAATACTCTACAACCAGTGAGGGCAACTGATGCGCCACAGGTTTCAAATATCAATTGTTATGTAACTCAAATGCTTGCGGCAAGTTTAGGACTCAAATTATTTGATATTACACGGAGAATACTCATGTACACCAAAGAGACTGATGATTATAAGCACATTTATGCCATAATACGAGGTACTTTTCCAATACATGAGTTATGTGGTACGATGACAATACTGCTCCTTGCCCGACGAGATGTTCTTGGAGTCAACTTGCCCATGTGGAAGATTCTCGGTCCAGCGGTATTCATCCATGCCATGGCAAACTTTCGAGGAATGAAAGTAAGTGCATATCTTGTGTCTTCTTATCATCCAAGTGACAATCACTATTTTGCCTAACAACTAACTTGTTTTTATAATATTCTCAGCCAATATTCAAGTGGAACTCGTCCACGCCATGGTCTGAGATGCAGATAAACCAACTCAAAAAGGGAGATGATTACATATGGAAGCAAATTCTACCCAAGACTTATGCCAAACTCGTTTGGATGACAATTCTCTGTCGAGTTTTAGGATTCTGTATAAAGAATTATTACCTCATTGGACGCCAAGCGATGAAACGAACCACAACTTACTCTGGTAAGCTACATGCATTTACTGCAAAGTTGGAGACTGATAAGCTGCTGAAGAAGAGGAAGAAGGATAACAATAAGAAGTAATATGATCTTTGAAACAATGGTGCAGTATAGCATTAGTTAGTCTCTATAGATGACTTCAATTATCTTTTAGGGAAGCTGCAATTGCCTTTGACATGTCATCGTCAAAGGAACTATTATTCTCTGTAGTATTGTTTTGCCCACTTTGATTCTCCATTATTGATGCCATGATTGCAGCATTCAAGTCTTGATCTACATTATGTGCATTGCCTGAAGGGTTGGGATATAGTTCAATCACCTCATCCTGACGACCACCAAAATGTGTGTTTGTGTTGTTGAAAGTGGAAGAGAGGTCGATGAAACCACTGCTGAATGCGTCCGTCGACGTGTCAAAAGAGGAAAAGACACCAAACTCTTGATAGTTGTCAAACTTTTGACTTGGTTTTGTTTTTGAAGATGCTTCTGGCTTGGACTGTTTGCTCACAAACTTCGACATGGGCCCCAACTCGCTTGTACTCTTGAGTTTACTGCACTTGATTGATCCCATCTGAAAATCTTGACCGGATTGTACACATGCTGCAAGTAGTCTAGACCTGCTTTCTTTAGTAAATGTGAGGCTGAATCTTCGCCACGCGGCTTCGAACTTCTTGCCTTTTGAAATCACTTCATGCTTTTCCAAGCCGTCTGCTGTTCGACATATCATACCACGACAGTTTATCTCAATAGACAATGATATATCTGCCTCGTCTGACTGAAGAAAACATTCATCGTTCACTATCAGAAAGAGCAGCACCGTGCCTCCACCTCCGGCTAAACAATCAACACGCAATACTTTGAAAAGATGTGTATTGCCAGTCTTTTGCTCTATTAGCATAGTTTTAGTACCTTGTACACCTCTGTGGCTTGAAGTTCCAGAATTGCTTAGAGACAATATCTTGTCACCGAAACAGAATCTCTCCAAGGCTAGGTTCATCTTTGGTAAGGTCGGTATTTCTTGAACGAACAGGGGGGCGTCTGAAACAACCCTGACAACAAAGCTCCGTTCATCATCTGTGGCTGCCGGATGGCCAAATGAAATCGGCATTACCAGTCTTCGATTTACATTGTTTCGGTCTAGAGTGAGTTTGATATGCCCATTCCGATTCACGCCAAAGAATCGTCCATCGACTGAACCTAGCCTCTCTTTGTTACTTGAGAGTTGTTCACCTACCAAGATCCCTGTATCGCAAGCCTTGTATGATACTTTTCTATCCGTTCTTCCACGAGATGCGCCTCTTTTTGTCTTTTGAATTATCATAACATATACTTCAACTTGACTGCAAGAGCCTTCTTCTCCTGGTTGCCTTGGAACGGCACTAAGCTCGAATGCTCTCGCACATCGATGGTTGCTCTTCTTGACTGGAAAGTTGGTAGAAAAGCTCTTTGCATGGTTTCCTTCAAAAGCAAGGACGACATCCACGTTGTGAAATCCCATGAGGAAAGAATCATAATCAATCCAAAATGTTCCATCATTCTTCATGGTCCTCTTTAGCTCAGGACTCTGAGGTTCAGGCGGTGCATCTGTTGTCAGGTCTACCATACCATTGGATGATACCCCATTCACATTCTTGTTTGCCAATAGACGTTCCCATATTGGACTTTGATCAGAGAACTCGCCCTTCCATTCTCCTTGCCCGTGTGGGTTGCGTATTCTCAGTAGTCTAACGATACCATCCAGCTCTGTGAAACCACTTACTCCTCCCAGAGTACCTTGTACCAGTTTATCTCTAAAGAAGTCGATTCCAACATTTCTTATTTCTTTTACATCAAGGATTGAGTATGCATGCTGGAAGATGCGCGTTTAGCGGTTTATGAAGACGAAGAGAGACAAATGTAACTCAAGTTAGTGCATACTGCTTGTAAAGACAATCAAATGAAGATACATAAAGGCCAAAAGAAGCACTCAGATCTTAAATACTTCACATTGAACACATGAATTCATAAGATAAAATAATACCAACGCGGACTTCCTCCTCCAACTATACCTCCTTGACTAGTAGATGTACCGCATCCCATTGGTAGTCGCTTCTTTCTAAAAAGGATGAGCTCACCCCAAAATTGACGAGCATTAAAGTTGTGATGGTCAAAATTGTAAACTATGGTAGGAGCACCTGTCAGATCCAAGAAGGCTTCTTCAACATGACCCCTATGTATAATAGATGTATACAGTGACACGTAATACATCATGGTAACATATGAGATGTAATCAAAAACACATTCAAACTTCAAAATATACATGTGATTCACACACTTACGTACCCGCTAATGGATTTGTAACTTCCATGTATCTTAGCATATGCTTTCTCCTGTGTTGTACATAAAAAGTAGATGGCGAGAACACATGTGAGAATGGAATGATAGATTAAATGACCCCACATATTCTCAAGTATCATCTTCTTACCAAGAACGGCACCCATAGCTGTGAGTTTCTTGCTTTGGAGTAGGCTAGATCAGAGGTCGTCACTTGTCTATCGAGGGGTTGTAACGAGGATTGTGTTTTCTTCGACCGATAGGATGGATCTTTTGAGAACCGATCTTGGTGCAGATACTCAGTTATCTCGTGTAGCGTTATCTTTGCCTCATCGGCTATGCAATCTCTATCAAATCTGCTTGATACTCGACGTTGCTTATCCTTTTTGTTTTCCCCATTTGGCTTTGTATTATATGAAATATCAAGTCCAGCTTCCACCATACTAGCTTGCATTGCTAATTGTAACATATTTTCTTCTTGCTTTTCACTTTGTTGATCAATAAGGCAGGGGAGAAAGTCATCAATTAAAACAGTCTGCCAGAACCCATCGACAAATAGCCTCACTTCGATGACACCATATGTATCAGCAGTTCTTTTCGTTGAAGGTTCACCGAGTAATCTGCCAATAAGATCCTCTCTTTCGGCAACTACTGCTAATGCACTCAAGAACCAACAATCGCCAACCTTGCCTTGTACTAAATCATCAGCTCTATATCCCAGTCTAGGATTTACCAACATGTGGTTATTATGACTACCAAATCTATACCAGTGCATCATGTGCGATGTAAACGCAAAGCCAAAGTAGTTGCAGCCGCCTGTTCCCTTTGAGCATGAATAATACGGTCTACCAAGATTAGGTCCAGATCTTGTTGAATACTTCAGTATGCATGGTTTATTCGGTTTGCATCTGCATTTTGGTGGTGTGACTGTATTGTTGGTTAGTTTAGCAATAATATATTGTATAAGCTAGTACATATCACATAAACAAAACTTTACTCACATGTTTTCGCCTTACTACCATCAATACAAGTTGTAGAACCAGCAACAAATGAAGAATCGTGGTATAATATAGGTGGAAGATTGTGTGCAATACGAGTTGTCAGTTGATGTTGCCCATATTCCTCGGCAGAGGTAGGCTGTATATTATCATTATCATCATCAGAATCTGAGTTGTTATCTTTGGTAGATTTAGATTTCTTGGTGTGTTGAAGGTTATGATCTACATCTTCCTCAAATACAAGACCTCCCTGTAATTCTCTTTTACTTGGTAAATCATTCTTTAGCTGTCCTTTCCTTCCTTCCTTTTGTTTGATATCATTAATAGAATTTGTTAACTTTTGTTTTTTCTTGTATGGGTTCACTACTACTTTATCATTTGTATCTTCCTTGACCGCTGCTGATGATGATGATGATCCTCCACTACTTCTACCAACAACATCCTCATCACCCTCACTATCTGATAATAGATCTATTACCTCCTGCTGATTCATGATGGATAATAACTCTACTAAATATACCACTATTAAAGGTCGATATTGATTATTTATATCTAAATCAATTACCTCTTGATATTCATGAATGGGTATACAACTACTATTGAAGGTGATAGAATATTGTAAGTATCGTAATAGGTACGATACGATACCCTAGAAGCAAAGCAATGATTTCTATTAATTTTCATGTGATGAGAAAACTCTGTTTTTGGGTTGAGGTCTGAGCACAAGCAAATCCTAAAAACAAAGCTCAAGGACCTAAATAGAAGTAAGTCAACAGTAATATATAATAGATACAATACAGCAGTATATACAATACAGTTACAATTCATACCGCATTGGTGCTCTAATCATTAAGATGATCTACTTTATCTCTATACTTCTATTCTATCCGTGCTTCTATGCTAATAATACTTAGGTATGTTCATTCCATTTCCATTCTCCTTCTTCTATGTTCTTCCATTGTAGACTCTAAATTCATCAGTTCACTATCGCTCACCAGCCCCTCTTGGTGACAATATACTTCGTCGGCTTTGACTAGCCAAGTGTCTACTTTGTCTAGATACTCTCCATTGCTATCCACAGCTCGCATAGCTATCTTGGACATGTGTAGATACAATCTAGCAACACATATGTGATAGGGAGTGAGTTTACATCTCAAGCTGACTTCTTTCTCATGATACTTGAGGGCCTTGTCTAGTCTTGAGGTAGCTGCATAAGAGCTCGCAATGGAGTTAAGTGCATCAACG
>Ga0214480_100190_pt1 | contig 29871 bp, 18 predicted proteins | sample M1_20Mar14CPVII9_3_FD_165042 | JGI IMG/M metagenome (GOLD analysis project Ga0214480, IMG submission 165042) | Marine eukaryotic communities from Monterey Bay, California, United States - M1_20Mar14CPVII9sort6BwellE17 | ecosystem: Environmental > Aquatic > Marine > Unclassified | place: USA... | reverse complement strand
AAAGGAAACACCAGTCAAGGAAGAGATGGAACAACCCTCAGAACGGGAGAAGCTACGTAAACGTGCACACGATGATATGATTGCTGAATGTATGTGCGCCATGTGCATGGAGATATTAGTAAAAAGCACATTTGCGTATCCCTGGAAAGTCCGCGTTTGTATTATTATCATGTGATTTTGATTTCCTTTGCAAACAATATGTACTAACTTGAGGTACAATCGTGTCTTTTCATCTTCTTCTTCCAGTGGTCATGCTTTTTGTCAGGACTGCAGTAACAACCAACTGAAGGCTGCCGAAGAAAATAATCAGGGAGCAAGAAGCACTAGGGGGTTTAAAGCCCAACGCAAAGGTACTTGTCCAACTTGTAGAGGCGATGTTGAGGGATGGATGACTGCTAGGGCGTATGATAATAAAATCTATTCAATTGCCCTCCAGGAAAGTCCGCGTATGTACTTCTTTATCATGTGTATTCGTGTGGTTGACATGAAGTATCGCTACTTCATTTGACATTACTTTTGATTCCTTTACAACCATTCACATGTACTAACAGAAGATTTATATATTCTCTCCCTAATTTCGCACCGCCCAGGGTTGCTTTGAGCATGACGATGCTCAGGAGTATTTGGAAAGGAGAGAAGTTGCTGGTATGGATGCACCATCAGATTTAGAGCGAGGATCCATATTGAATACTGAAGACGGAGCGAATGGATGTATGAATAATGGTCTTGCTTCATACAATCCAACTACACAATCACTAGATTTCAAACCTCTGTCCCCAATACGTAATGGTAGAGCAGCAATCAGGAATGCAAATAATGGTCACCGAAATACTAATTTATTGCCAGAAAATGTAAAATCCGAAGATATTATCTGTCTTGACTAACGTGGTGTTAAGAGTGCTGTACTCAATTAGTGTGTGTGTGTTGTGGAAAGCATTAGTGTCAAGTTTATTGGTGTTAAGATAACTAATATAACGACTTGACATTATACCCCCACTCAAATTTACTTCTTGTTGATATCATCGACAATCTCCCTTAGCTCATCCAAGCTCTTCTCTCCTGGGAATAACTCCCCACCAATTTCCCATGTAGGATAACCCGGCAACTCCTTTTCTTTACACATTTCCCTTTTATTATTATATCCCTCCCTATCACATTCGACGTATGGTATAGTTTGCATTGCCTCATATCCGAAAGCTTGTTTCTGGTCGTAACAATGTGAACACCAAAATGCACCAAACATGCGTGAATCCAAAGCTTTCAAATCAGATGCAAGGGCAAGTGCTGCTGTTGACGATTTTGTAGTTATACGAGGTGGCTTATTATCAGTAAAGGCAGGAGGTTGAGCTGAGCTGCTACCAGTTGATGCCAATAATGTACCAGAACTTCCAACAGAAGTTGATGCAGAGTATGATGATGCTCCAGACGATGAATCAAAACTACCATCGGATACACTCAAAAACAAACCAAGGGCCGCAACAGTCGAGACACCAACAGCTGATGCACTAAGAGTAAAGCCCCTCCTTCTTAGGAAACGAACCTCATCTGTGAAGTATAAACTCCCATCGACCCAATCTGCAGTGGGTAGCATCCCACTAAACCAACATAAACTAGCCATAGTAATTGACAATCCTGCTGATACAAAGCAGAATAAACAATTTGCATGTAATACTCCAAGTAATAATGATACAAGGTAGATTGAAAACGATGCCATGAGTGTAGTACCTCCCAGCAATGCAATTCGATTATCACCATCTAAAACTTTTACTTCTCCATTAATAGTATCACCATTAACATTATTATTGGTTTGTATATCATTATCATTCGAGTTTAATAGTAATGGAAGGATGGATAATACAAATATAATTGAATAAGCAGCCATACCTAATGCAGATAATGGTATGTCAATCGAACTACCCAAATGTATTGATGCGTATGGCCCATGTAATACATCATTACATGATGATGATGCACCATTATCAGTAGAACATAATGCATTCACAAGTGATGATGTAGTTTGTCCATTTGTGGATGTATATTGTATTTTATCATATGTTAAGTATGCAGTTTCTAATATCCCGAGTGAGGAAATTGCTGCTAGTTGTTTCCGTAAGTTGGGATTCCAACATTTATCCGTTTGTGTTTCTTCTATTACATTATCATTAGATTGTGATTTAAGAGTAGTGATTGTTGGTTGTTGTTGGTGTAGAGGAAATTTTGAGAAAGTTTTTATTGCATTTGTATCTATACTACAGCTTCTACTAGACACCGATGACGACGGCGATATAAAAGCAGATACATTGCAATTGTAAGTCAATAATGCGGATATCCCGCAGTATATGAGTAGCATGTTATGAGGCAACATAGTAATATTTACCGCCGCTGCAAGCCATTCAATTCTCATTCAACAACTAAAAAAAAAATATGGTTGTATATGACTTAGTGCTCAAAACCTAAACCTAAAGAGAGGACATTTGCTTTGCGAAGAAATAAAAAAGCAAGACCCTCCTTATTTGCTTAAGGACGGCGGAGGCTCACCATAGGTTAATTCTAGCACAAGGATATATTAATAATTGATTGATAGATGAATTGAAATTGATAGATTAATCGCGCGTAGGATTTGATTGGTGTGAAAAAAGTAAGTAAGTTAGGCTGATACTAACTCTTTAATAAAGACACACAAATTTAATAATACAGCCATCAGAATTGTATATACCATACAACACATAGGGGCACGACTCTGCCTGTTTATACGAGAGTAGAGGGAGTTATTTATAGTAAGTACCTCGGCAAAGTACCATAGAAAAAAATGAAAATTACAACAACACCAAACGATATAATAGAAGGAGAAGGTACAGCCCTAAATAATTGCAATATTGCCGCTGGTGGTGGATGCAACAGTCCACTACATATAAGCAACGGCATGGCCGTCGATGAATACAATAATGAAAATGACGGCTACGTTGTTAGTGGGGTGGTTTGCGAAAGAGGTAATAATTGCAACAATCCCCAACAACAACACCAACAATTATTAACAAAACGTAAACAGTATAAACGAAAACATACATTAAGAGCTATATTCCGTAGTGCGTCATTAGTATTATTATTGGGTGGTTATGCATTGTATAATCATTTTGGTAATAATGATGCCGGATTGGGGAGGAGGATTGATAACAATAGTGACGCCTCGCAACGTTTGAGAAATGGTATTGGTGAGAATAATTACAATTTGGAAAATACAATAAGCCATCAACAGCAACAATTATTAAATGGCAAGAGAATTACGCGTATTTTACAAGGAGAAGAAGAGGATAATACTACTGTTGATGAAAATAGTGAGGGGGTTAATGAGCCTCAGGCATCCACATTGGCAACCCCATTGGGTGCAGACACAGCAGAGGATTGTCCCGGACTTGACGACAAGGCTAATCCAACATGGCTCGCAGTATTTTACGCCATCGGTACACTCTACATGTTCCTGGCATTGGCAATCGTCTGTGACGAATTCTTCGTCCCAGCATTGGAAGAAATTAGTTGCGAGCATCATCTCAATTTAAGTATGGATGTGGCAGGTGCCACATTAATGGCCGCGGGGGGTAGTGCACCTGAATTATTTACAAACTTTGTAGGCACTTTCCAGGAAAGTGATATTGGTATTGGTACGATTGTGGGGAGTGCGGTATTTAATGTTTTGTTTGTTATTGGGATGTGTTCGATATTGTCAAAGGATGTTTTGACATTAACTTGGTGGCCGTTATTTCGTGATTGTTCATACTATGCCGTTGGACTTATCGTATTAAGTTTATTGGCAGGCGTGCTTAGTAAAGGAAAGGTTGCGTGGTGGGAGTCTGTGATATTACTTGCCATGTACGTTGGGTATGTGGTATTAATGTACTTTAATCGAAGATTGTACAAAAAGTTAACGGGGAAGGAATTGGTATTGGGAGGTGAGAGCGAGGATACGGCCGTGGAGAACGAAGAGGGAGATATTGCGGACGGTCTTCACTCACTTGCGTTGCAGACTGAGAATGGTGCGAATGTGTCGGAGGCAGCTGCAATGAATGGCAGTGGGCTTACATCAACGACGACTACAGTAAATACATCTACTACTCCCAAGAATGAAGGAGGAGAACACAGCCCAGCTAGTAGTGATGATTTCGTGGACTCGACAACACCGAAACAGAATTCTCCGCGGAAGACTGCTAGTACTAGGTCGATTCAAATTATTGCCGATCCTTGTGCTAGTATACAAAAGGGTAGCGGACATAGTCAAACGGACTTTCGTTGGCCGGGAACTTTCCGTGCGGGCGTTCTCAAAATGTTACTTCATCCAGAATCGTACGAGGAGAAGGGAGGCATTGGTATTGTTGCCAAAATTCAGGGAGATGTTGATCAAGTATTTCGACAGATTGATGTTAATGGCGATGGAAGTATTGATAAGTCAGAATTGGGTCACTTGTTTTGCAAGTTGGGACATGATCTTAGCGAGGAGGAATTAGATGCAGTATTTACTAGTCTTGACTTAGATGGCAATGGAACGGTGAGTGGTAATATATGAGAATCTGTTTATATCTATTTGTCCCATGTGTCTCATTTTTTTTTGTTTTAATAATCATCCCCAACAAAATTTCCCTAGATATGCGAGGAGGAATTCTCAAAATGGTACATCAAATCCGAGGAGCGCATCCTATCGAAAGTAAAACCCATATTTGATACATTTGATGTTGATAAATCGGGTACAATTGATCGTGATGAGGTGAGACAACTCCTCCGCACACTAGAACCGTCTGTTACCGAAGAGGATGTTGATGACGCCATCAAATTCATGTACAAGAGTGGGTCCACTGAGGAAATAACGTATGAGGAATTTACCGATTGGTATGTCCACTCCATTATATATACTAAACAGCAAGCTAAAATCGAGAAAGAAATGGAAGAGGCCGCAGAGGGAGTTTGTGCAGCACTAACACCTCCACGGGGCGAGGGGATATTTGCTTGGATGAAGTACCTCCTGGTTCTACCTCTCGTGGCCTGCCTGACATTTACCGTTCCTGATGTACGGCGGCCGGGATTAGGCAAATGGTGCTATGTCTCATTTATACTATCGATTGTATGGATTGGAATATTTTCCTATTTAATGGTAGATTGGGTAGAGATATTAGGCAATACCATTGGTGTACCATCAGTGGTGATGGGATATACAATACTTGCGGCTGGTACATCAGTCCCTGACTTGTTATCGAGTGTTATTGTGGCTAGGATGGGTGAGGGTGACATGGCTGTTTCAAGCTCCATCGGCAGTAATATATTTGATATCCTCGTGGGCCTGCCGCTTCCGTGGCTGTGCTTTTCTCTAGTGAAACAAAGATCTGTGGTGGTGAGTACTATTCTATTTGTTTGCTTGAAAATATCATCAGTATGAAATGCATCTTTCTCATTGCAACTATCTTCTCTTGCGCATATAACCTGTTTCAGATACAAGCACAAGGAATATGGATATCAATATTTGTCTTGATCGGAATGCTCGTGGCAATAATAGCAATAGTTCATTGCCAGGGTTGGAAAATGACTCGGACATTGGGAGGGATGATGTTTGTATTGTACTTTGCATTCTTGGTACAAGCTATACTGTTAGAATACTATCGAAATCCTTGTTTTGGTTGAGAGGTTGACGATGAGCAAAATGAACAACAATGTATAGTTTTCGCGCTAAACGACATGATTCATATTATTGCCAATTGCCTTTCGCCCGAGTCCAACCCATGCATTCTGTATAATGTGTACAGTTGTAATATGTTTGATCAAAGAAGGGGGAAGAAAACTAGATAGGAAATGATTGACTGTATCTGTATACTAGTAAAACATCTATACGATGATCATGAAGTTGTGTTTTAGTTACTCAGTATTTGTTATCTTCTAGCCTCGAATAAATACAGGTCGTGTCGTCCATCTCCCTCAACTGATATACTTCTCCAGGCCAAACAATCTACACTCCAACCTCTACTTTCCATCCTTTTCAGCAGATCTTCCAACGTACTAAAAACTCCTTTCATGTTTCTCCGCTGATATGTAAACAACAACGTTGGTCTCTTTTTTGATTGGTCAAACAAATCTTCTATCATACCAAGAAAAGGGTCAACTAGTTTCTCTAGAAATAAGCAATCGCATCCAATAATGACATCAAAGGAAGAGATTGCTTCATTAGATAGTTGCTCTGAGATTGGCTTTAGCCAGTCGAGTACAGTTGCTCGGGCGTATCCTTCTCCAATTTGTATATAGTCCTTCTCATTTAAGTCAGTGTCATTTGCTTTAGCGTTCCTTCTCAAATTGGGTATTATACCATGATCAACTAATACTGGCAAGTCTGTTATTGTAACTCTTGCTCCTAGAGCCGCAAGACATGTTCCTACTATCGCAATACCAGCTCCAAGTTCTAATATATTCAAGTTCAAGCCTTTGTTTTTCAATTTAGTTTGCCAATGTTTTATTCTATCATTCTTCATGTCACAGGCAAACGCTTCCACCATTAACCTTGCTCCCGGCCATGGTTGAAATCCTGTCTTGGCTTCAAGGTAGAATCCTGGGGAAAAGAAGAATGGGTCATTTCTATTGTCTTCACACTCATTCTCTTCTTTCGTCTGTAATGATGGTTCTGTCGGGAGTAATACACCAGATGATTTATCTCTGCAACTAAAGTTTAGTCTATTGTGTTGAGGAGGTAGTTTTATGTAAAACGTTATCGGGGGGCCATCGTCGTCGTCGCTTTCGCAGTTCCATTCTTCCCCGCATATTAGCGCTGGATTGGTGGGTATACAAGCTAAATCAGGTGCATATAATTGATTGTTCGTCGCCATCATGCGTGCAAATTAATTTCAATGACATACGCGGGGGTACCTATAACAAATAAACTGTCGAGATGAGATTAGAATGAGGTATCCTTTGGTATCCTAGCCTACTGAACTTTTCTCTATCTCATTGGCGGGCGGTAGCACGTCGGTTGTATTGTGATGATGATGTAAGTAAATATGGTCAGCAAAGAAGGGAGGACAAACGATTGAGTGACTATTAAAGAATACACCCAAGCAGTGTTGAATGTACAATAAGTTCAACAAAGGAGTGTTTAGTTCTCTTTACCGAGTAACACAAACAGACCTACTACACATATATCATCCACACGCTCTTCTCAAACTTTAAGCGTCCACACCCTTTTCTAAATGTACTAAATCTAACACCTGTCTCAGATTACCACTTGTTACTAGGAAGTCTTCGAATCCTCTGTTGATCTCATCCTGCAAACTTGTTCTCTGTTCATCACTTAACTCTTGCATTGCCTGTTGCAATCCCCGAACACGCTCAGCCTTGGCAATCACACGTCGTTCATACTCATGCGGCATGTGGAATGGAGAGAGCGTTAACAGATCTGCTAGGATGCGACAGTAATCACTTTCGGGAAGCACTCGAGCCGCCTTGCTCTCACGATGCTCGCCTGTTAGGCTGGATGTGGTACTATGAACTGTAGTACTTTCACCGCCAACTTCATCATCTTCCTTATCAGCCACTGCTTTCTCTTCCTCACTAGCAATTGCAGCAGCTTCAGCTTCTTGTGATTCTCTCAGTAATTGACGGCGAATACGAGCATCTTCACTCTCGACTGGTACGAGTAGTACATCAAAATCAGATGATGGGAGAAGAACGGGAGTTTTCATAGACACGTCCACAGATCCACCTAACGCACGATCGTCTGCTCCTGGAGAGAGGCTGCCCGATGAATCAAGATTACCCGGTGAGCCAGGTGTTTGAATGTTTGGTAGCTGAGGGACCTCAATCTTGCAAAGTTCTACAGGAATCTTCCATTTATTACTGGCACATTGTAAAGTAGGCAATGTGGACGTAGGACTTTCACTCCGCTGATGTCCCCTTCCTGGACTTGCAGTGGTATCTCCAGCAACACTCCCATTCGAACTACTAGTGCCACTTGCACTTCTCAAAACTGCAGCCAGGCCAGTTGCCAGCAAGTCTTCTCTCAACCCTTCATAATAGGTATTATACGGTGCAAACTGACAACCACGATTATCACCCACGAGCAAAGGTGGACTAGGCGTGAAGAGATAATGTACCACATCAAACGAGTTCGACACTACGAGACGTCGTGCCGCCGAAGTGACTGTGGTTCGCTCACAATCAACAACATGTAACAACCCAGCAACCGCCCCAACGACGATTGTACAATCGGTACAAGCCGCAATTGTCGCATGCTCAAATGGTTGAAGCAAGTAGAATGTTGTATCAGAACAATCGGCAATGTGTAAATCATGCAAACGTCCAGATTCCTGAGCTTTCTGGTGTGCCGATGATGTTGATGCCACGGATGACTTTCCTGATGCCACAGATGACTTCCCATCAGTACTATTCGTGGTACTGTGTGTGGGCGATGCCCGACCGCCGCCGCTAACACCATTAGTATCCTTGCCAATATCGAGAAGAACAGTCGTGGAACGTAGTTTTTGATAACTCAACTCTTTCAGGTAGTTGTCATCCTTACCGTGTTCAGATTCGGCAATAGACACGCCTCGTGATCGTGGTGGTGAAATTGGTTGATGACCACCACCACCGATGGATAACTTGGAAAGCTTCGACGTTACATCATCCGAGGTATTATCACAATCCCCATCCAGAGCAGCCATTGTTAACTCCTCTTCTAAATATTTACGCAATATACGTTCGGCATCAGCCACGGTAATTAATCCATTCTGCATCAAATTCCAACGATGAGACATGGGAGTATTGGCTGGCTTACCCTGCCGTGACTCCATCTCTTCCATTGCCAATATCTTTAATATATGTTCACCAATTGCGACTGGTGGCTCGTCTACCAGCCCCCCACTAGGTGCCTGCAATACCAAATGTAACCGATCTAATTCCTCAATCTGTAGTTCGATATCAAGACCAATATTTGAATGTTCAACATTATGTTGTTGATCAATTGACTTAATATCAATATTATTACCACCACCTGAATATCGATGTACATTTGACCTACTATTCTCAACGCCACTTCCTCGTGCAGCCAGGGTAGCAACAGCCTTACAGGCCGCGACATTCCGTGGCACTGCACAAAGCAAAATAAATTTGCGTAAATTACTTAAGAGGAAACTTGCACAGTTTGCATTATTCTGATGTGACCCCGCCGCATGCAATCGTGTACGTGGACTTAATGACTTGTGATGTAATAATGCCGTAAAGTCTAATGATGAACTTCCTTCACCACCAGAAGTAGGACTAGAAGGAGTGTCACTACTACTAAATCGACGTTCATCTTCACCAGATGTACAGCGTAAGAATGCCTCCATCTCACAATGTACAAGTAAGAACATACTAATTAACCAAACTGGTAATTCTTTCGCTGAATGTCGTGCTGGCTTCATTGCTCCTCCACTGTTAGTATTCCTTGAAGATGAAGATGATGGATGGCTCGGTGAGGATGCCGATGACGGAGTATCAGGAGCCTTACTACTATTACGTCCATCAACCGATGATAATGGTCCATCACTCCGTACACTTCCCATACTCGACTGTGATCCACAACTTAACAATGGAGGGATATAACTAGATGTAGTTGTTGGTGTCATAATTAAGGAAGTTTGATTGTGTTTCTTCATAATTGTCCCGCTACTCCTACCATCAACACTACTGCTACTTCCACTAGCAGTAGTATTATTTACACCCAGAACACGATTACGAACTTCAGCACCACTCCCGCCTCCTCTGACAGTTAAACTGGCAACATATAATGTATGGAACATGGTTGCCATTTCCCAAAATAAGGCCGCAGAGGGCTCACTCCATTTTAATATATTCCAAGCCTCGGTAATCCATGTAGTGTAATGTGTCCGATAGGATGAGTATGATTCAAGTGCTTCTATTGTTGATAGTAATGATAATGGATTTATATTCTGTTGCTGATTTTGATTGTTAATATTGTGATCAGTGGGTGTATTGTTGGAATGGGATGAAACTGAAGTACCGGGTGTTGATACAGTCCCTGGCGTGGATGGTACCCCTCCCCTTGATGACCCGCCACTAACATTATTGGGATTGGTAGAAGCAGTACCAGTTTGTAATAATTGCAAGATATGAAGTGGCAATTGTTGATTTGATTTTGGTGTACCAGGAGCCTGAATTGTTGAACTACTTGCTGATCTAAATACACTTCCCTTATTATAACCACCACTTGTACCACCACCAACACTATTATTGTTGGTATTATTCCACGAGGTACCAATTAATACATCAACTAAATCACTACCATTAAATATATTAATACGTTCACCACTACTAAGTACACCAGCTGTATTCGCAGAGTGTTGTGCTTGGATACTCAACGACGATGCCAATTGTAATACTAAATTAGTTGATAGGTTGTAGGCATGATCGGGAGAGAGCGTCGCACCTGAGAATGCATGTGGCTTTGACGCTATTGATTCTGATGATGTAGTTGTACTTGTTGTATTATTGTTTGATGTTGTGTTATTGTTTAATTGTTGAATAGGTTGCAGTGGATTTGAAGTTCGGTTAGAACGATGTATCGAGGGTGGCGATGGATCATTAGTATCTCCCTCATCATCTGGATGATCATCACTGCCTTCGTTTGGATTTATCATTTTTGTTGTTTATTGCCTTGCGGTGTATATTATAGTTCAAGTATGTAGAGGTATCAGTTTATTGTTGAGATAAGGCATAGATTAAAACCACTCGTACAAACGATATGCTGACTTGGCTCTATAATACTGCGCACGTACGTCGTCTTTAAAGCATAATACTCTATACGCTATGCTACTATTGCACCCCACACCTAATTTTAGAACAGACAAATTCCGCAAAATAAATATTTAATTCCGTACAACAATGGTCCAAAATTCGACCGCTTATTATCTACTACTTACTACTAGGCTTTTGGATTTAGGGGGCATATCCCATGACATAAGTGGGCTCTGCCCACGTGGGCCCCACCTTGGTCAAATGTCACGTGTTTTGTACCCGTATATCCCCTAATTATGCCCGTAAATAGGCCATTTTACTGCCATTTGAGCTCCAAAAGGGCCCAACTCAACCTGTGCCGTAGGTGGGCATGCCCACCTGCCCACTATATCCAAAAGCCTACTTACTACTCTAAACTCTAAATCACAAACTCAAAACCACAAGTAACTCTCGACGGCAATATCCTCACTTCTAATCTACAAATATGTTCTCCTCCGCCATGCGCACCACAGCATCACGATTTGCAGCACGAGCTGCCGTCGGTACTTCATCCAGAGCAGCAGTACAGCCATCAATGATTGCTGTTCGATCTTTTGCAAGTGTGAGTTGTATGTGTGTATAGATATTGTTTGCTTGCATAGAGTATATATGCTGGTAGAATTAGACGGTGGAGTCATTTTTGTAGTATGTACTTCTTTGTAGTGTTTAGGAGATTTGGGGTCTATTGATAGATCTGGGATGGGAGATTCTCTTGACTCAGCCACACATCATATGCACACATTTTCCTTTTATATCTTTTCTCTACCCAATACTTACAAATTCATTCAACAAATACTTACTACACATTCCAAAAATACAACACATCAATATAAATAAATATACAGACATTTCTACCACCAGCAGAAGTACAAGAACGAGTATTATCAGTAATTAAAAATTTTGATAAAGTTGACCCATCCAAGGTTGCCGCAACATCAAAATTTGGTGATGATTTAGGATTGGATTCATTAGATTCTGTTGAAGTTGTTATGGCAATTGAGGATGAATTTGCAATTGAAATTCCCGACGCTGAGGCTGATAGGATTGGTAGTGTTGGTGATGCTGTTGAGTATATTGCTGCTCATCCTATGGCAAAATAAAATCAATTTGTTATTAACCATTTAACAATGAGAAATTTGAGGTGTGGAATTAGAAATTAGATGAAAGGGAATAAGAAGAATTTGGGTGGATGAGGTGACTGTGTCTAACTCTTTGGCAGGAAATACCCTGATCGATGGCAATATATTATGACAAACAAATTGTAATGATTGGCGTTAAGGGAATGGAATGTAAGATGGGGGATTGCAGCAGATAAAAGATAACCGAGTATTAGTTAAATGCTGAATTGATTGTACATAAATTTCCCTCTACATATATACATTTAAACCTCTAGCTGAAGATAAGATTAGGTGAAGATGAAAGATTGGAATAAAGTTCAAAGTGGGGTAAATGGGGTATGAATCAAACTTTCAAAGTTACAACAATTATGCAACCACATAATATGCAAAAGGTTTCAAAGAACAGGATTAAGTGCCGACATTCTCTATTACCTGCCATCAAGAGTAGCTCTTCTTTAAACTTTGAATTAAGACTCCAGGTAAAATCATCCAAACTTCTGCTGTTGTTGCTGCTGCTGTTGCTTCAATCGTGTTGCACGCGTATGCACCACCTTCAAGTATTGAGCATGTATCAAATCCAGAAATCTATCATCTTGAATAAGTGATAATAATGATAATTGTAAACTCTTTTTATCCAAAACGAGATTTTGATGCGTTGAAGGTCCTGGAGAAGTGTTATATTGTTGATTTGTAGCAGCAGATTGATTACTAGGAGGAGAAGAACTGGTAGCTGCAGCTGCAGATGTAGCTTTGTTATTGTTTGATCCAAGTGTAAGTGTTGATAACAACGCCGCACCAGCATCTTTACGTATTGTATCGTTAATGTTGTTTGAATTGCTTTGACTTTTACTATTGGTTGCTTGTTGTTGTTGATTACGTTCCATTTCTTCAATCTTTCCTAGATTCTTAACAACCTGTTCCAAGTAGGATGCAATCTGATCACGTTCTTTACCATCATGGAACCAAATACCCCGTATTGTTTCATTGGCTCCAGTACTACTAATACCACCACCCGCTGCTGCTGTTCCATCTCTAAATATCATATAAGGCTCCTTCACTTGCATTTGAAATGTTGCAGTAATCGGTACCTCCAAATTCTCAGTAGATGATCGATTTAGTATAATTAGTTTAAACCGTGGTGCGTCTGAACGTTTAGTTACAAAGAGTGAACCTTCAACATTCTTCTTCTCCCACTGTGCGGTTGTTGTTGAGTATTCATAAAGTACCACATGAGTGGCAGTTATTGCAAGGTCCACTATGTTTGAATCTAAACGTTGTAATACACGTAAATTAGCCTTGCGGCGTGTTTCTGCATCAATAGTAACCATTATTATATATATATATAGTTTGAAGGTGAGTGATGATCGTATCAAGTTTTTTGTCTTCTTTTATCTGTTGCTGTTGTTGGGTTCGACTGACAGTCGGGCTCCCTCTAGAGGGTTTTACTGGATGGTAAAACTACGGCTTAAACCCAACCATCAATAATTAATCATCCCTCATTCTTGGAATATAGGTACTCAGGCGACTAAAGACATAATATACTTCGTCATATAGTAGTGATTTAAGAATAATATAATAATGATTTGTCGGACTTTCCTAGTTTGCATTGCAGCAGTCTTCTTAGCACTATCTACAACCGTATCTTCATTTTCCTCCAATAACAATCCATCAAGAGGAACACAGAAGCAATTACTAAAAGGTAGTGCTCCATCACGTACTACTTCCTTATCTCATTCGGCTCTATATGCAGTGAAGAAAGCTGCCAAGAAGAAGGCACCAGCTAAAAATAAGGATGGGTCTGATGTAGTCAACTTTAAGAAGGCTGATTTTGTTAGTGCAGTGGCAGAGAAAACTGGTATGACGAAGGCTGAGAGTGATTTGGCATTAGCTGCTGTATTAAATGTTATTGCAACAGTAAGTTGATGTGTTGAGTTACCTATTACTATACTATTATGGGCTGAATATATCATGTGCACGAGTTGTTTTGTGTTTGATGTATTGTGGTATTTTTTTTGTACCTAATGTTGATGTCTGATGTACACTGGTTGGTTGGTATCTGATATATGTCATAATGCTTGCTCACATTCTCATCGTCAATCTCTCTATTTATAATATACAATTCATGTTTGCTCACATTCTCATAATCAATCTCTCTCTCTTTCTTTGTCATATATACAATGATCTTATCAAACTATCAATATAAATCAATGCTATAACGTTTAACAGGAAGTAGCGGATGGGAAACGAATTTCACTTCCAGGGTTTGGTACTTTTAAATTAAACTACCGGGCAGCTAGGAAGGGTCGTAACCCAGCAACGGGGGAAGAGATTGATATTAAATCATCATACAGTCCATCGTTTAGTGCTAGTAAGACATTTAAAGAAATTTGTAATCCCGATCGTTAGAAGGAATGAATGACTGGAAATGAATATATATGAGGTTTGTTTGGGAGGGTTAGGTATTTGTAACTGAGGGTAGTTATGTTGTGGGTGAACTAATGATGATTGAATGGAAGGAGAAGAAACAGGATCCAAACAATGCAAGTCGGTGTGTTTCAGTAGGGGGTAAATAAGAGTAAGAAGATTGGATAAAGGGCATCCTACTTATATAAAATAAGAGGTTCTAGATCTTTGAAGTATTGTATTGACAATGTGGTCGGCCAACTGTACTAGTACACATATGATTTGAAAACAAATAGACAAAGATTACCCAAAGTCAAGTATACTCGAATGCTCGGATCCTTATGAGATATAATATCTTTAGGTGTAAAAGTTCAGATGAAAGGCATCTTGATAGTTATCATACAGCTTCTCTTCTTTAATCTAATGATTAAAAACTCACTAGAGGAAAAACAAAAGAGCTACCAATAGTTGGCAACTAATAATCTACAGCTACAGTTTCGACAAGATATGACGACGAGGTATCACATCATAATTACACTCCTCTTCGGGTGCTGCCGTTGTTCAAATGTACTCCATATACTTTTCTCCTCGCCTAGAACTCGTTTAACGTTATCTTCTACTTTTCGACAACTCGATGATGATGAATATATATCATCGACTACACTCCAAGCTTTTCTGCTTTCAGGAGTACACAACCCAAATTTCATATCAGCATTTCGGGCCATTTGCAATGCCATTTGTAACCGAAGATTCGTATCTAAATCATTGATTGATGAGCTGGTGTATTCATGGTTGTCGTTGTCAAGTTGATATTGTAGTGCTGTAGGAGATGAGTGTTCTAGTGTCGTCGCGGCTCGAGAAGATCTAGTTGTGTCTATCGAGGATATATGATTGAGCCAATTTCTATTTGTCGATGATATTGTCCATGCTTGTGTTAGATTTGCAAAGACGAAGAAGACTGTAATAATGGCGTGTATTGAAGATGTCATCTCTGGGCGGGTAGAGGGTTGCAAAGGGGAGTTGAATATAAACGTTATATGAGATAAGATATGATCATGAAATGTTATATGTTTCTAAATCGAGCATAAACAATGTGAATTGTCCTGATGACTGACGACGGATCCTCTTCACAACAACAACACTTCCTCACCTTGATTGATCAATATTATATATCTAGAATTAATGGTTGTTTCAGTGAGAGTTTATGAAGCTACCATATGCAATATAATTGCATATCTTTTTTGCTTTTTGCGCAACTCCGATGAATCGAGCTCAAATTTTTAGTGATTATCAAAACTTGCATGTATGACTTGCTGGAAGCTAGCTAGAAACCATACATCTGCTGCCAGTTGTTATCAATCTTTGGTTTATCTTCTCCTCGTCATGTATGTTGTCTGTAAACATAAAGAATATATGATATAGTATAGAGAATATGAATATGACTTAGGTATTTCAAACAAACAGTTAACAGATTATCTTTATATCAGAACATATCTTATCATCATTTAACATGATCAATAATCAATGTCACTTTGCCACTTACACACACAAACACACTTTGCAGAGGATACTTCCGTTGCAAAAAATACTTTCCTTCACTCCAATTCGTTGTCCTTCGTTGTTGCTTAGTCGTCATCGTTCTGTTGCTCGGCATAGAGGACATCAATAAGAATTGAAGCACCAATAAGAGTGGCCTTGTCTTCGGCTGTTGCTGTATCTGGGAAGACCAAGTGATAAGCATTACGTTGTGTGCAGCATTCGTTCTTCCACCCCGAGAACAACTGCGTTGCTTGGCTATTCTCTTTCCCGTCGTTGCCCTTGATTGGTTCAAACTGAGGTAACGAAATCAGGATACAGATATAGATGAGCAATATACTTTCTATAGGCAAACGACCATATGATATTGATATCACATGAATATACAATGAAAGAAACTCACAGTGTTGGGGTCACGAACAATGTATGGTACACGGCAACACTTTCCACCACTTCCCTTGCCACCACAACGACACATGACACAACATCCTCCGATGCATGTATCGGGACGAAGACGATACTTCTTCTCTCCCGATCCATCATAGATATCAAACTTGGGGACACATAGCCACCAATCACACACGAATTCCGTCTTGCCAATCGTGTTGCCATCGGCATCCTTCGTTTCAAGGTATGGATGAGGCTGGCAACAGCTACAATGTGTGAAAATAGAACGAGCAGGTGTATATAAATTCTCATTTGTATCAAAAAACAAACAACAGACAATGAATAGATTCTACGTACCCAGTACAAAAAGCTCCACACGTCTGTTTCTTCTCATGAGAGGCCACAATATCCTTATTCCGATCTTCCTCTGTGAGGCCCTTGGGGAGTTCATCTCCTTGGCAAGTACACCATCGGTAGTCTTCACCCTTAACAACTGACTCGGGGATAGTTGATCCATGTTGTACGTATTTCACCTCACGACAGCCTGGAATACAACCACTGCAACACCGCATGAAGAAGGTCGATTCTGAATAGTTGCGATGCAAAACAATAGAAAAGGGTATATGATTTTAGCGGTTGTAAAGTATCAGCGTTTCATACAATCGACAATTGATGCAAAAAGAACACGCGGCTCACCCTCGTGGATCCATGCCTGTTGTTCAAGCTGATGAGGATTTCCACCATGATAGCTGTAGGATTGATGAATAATATATGATATGTTATTAGAAAAAGTATCTTTAATTGTATCCATATCAATATAAAGTCATGTATTGCAATATATACTCACTTATCGGCCTCACGGATAACCCAATTAATACTTGGTTGGCAGCATCCAGTACGACAACACTGGGATGTAGATTGAGCTACAATCATCTGTTTTGTCTCGCCGATTCGTTCCATCGTCATCGCGCTCGGAGCAACTTTTGCCATTTTTTTAGTGTGTGTGTATAATTCTTAGATTACAATAGAGGGAGTGACGGCTAAGAGAGATATCAATTGAATTGAGGGCTAACTGTACTATATATGGTTTATGAGACAGAACAATTGAATTTGAATGAATGCTATGCAAACAGAGGAAGTACGTAAGATTCTATCCTATGGCAAAATCTTTTTTATTCACAAAGTCATTTTTTGAGAGGCAGAGAGAGGAGGAGGTGGGTAAGTATTGACTGCCTTCTAAGAGTATTGAGGATAGTAATATCATTGCCAATAGTCGTGACAGCAGTGATAAGAATCATATCCTAATTAGATTGTTATATAGTCTGACAGATAGTGGTAATTTCTTAAATAGCCTATTGATAACACAATACACCGGATAATAGCTATCAATGGGTAGTAGCAAGAAGAGTACAGATCTCTACAAACAGGCTGGAGACGAAATTGAAATGTTGAGAAAGTCAAGTAGAAGTAGGAATTCACGGTCTAGACCATCATCAACAAAGTTTCCCAAATCACAACAACAGCATCATGTTTCATCTAAAGATAATAACAAGAATGGTGATGTGAGTGGAATGCAGATTGACTTATCAAGGTCTGCTGCAGGTGGTAAATATAGAAACAAGGTATTAGCAGAGGTAGGCTTGGATGATGTACTTGTTGACGATTATGATGAAGTAGATATACAACAACAGCAACATGGAATAAAGAATACTCGCAAGGATAGAAAGAAGTCAGGTAGGAGACGAAAAATACGTTTATCACAAGAGCTTAGGACGAATGAAGCTGCTCGTATCAAAGCAAATATGAGATCTTCGCCTAACGATGATAGTGATTATGAAGATGAGAACGATGAAGAGGAAGGACTGAATTATAATGAAGAAGATGAGTTATATCCAGAAGATGAATATGATTCATTCAACAATTCAAATGAAGAAAGATCCAACTCAAGTTACTGCAATGCAACTATGAGACGAATAATTGGCAAACTACTATATTCAATAGCGATCGTCTTTGCTATATATATATTCTATGGAGATGAGATATTTAGCAACATAAACCAATCAACAACAGCAAATGAAGATGTTGGCAATGATGAAGAAACTGCGAATCATCTTGCAAAGGATGGATACATAGAGGGATATAAAGATGCAAGAGTACCAGATGATGATATAGCACAGTTCGGGGGAGGGATTTTAGGAGCTGAAGCATTCGGTAAGAAGAATGAAGGTGGTGGATTAGATTTCTTTAATGATGATGATCAACAACAGAATGTAGAAACAGAAGAAGAAGAACAGAAGCAACAGCAACCAGGAGTGCATGAACATACTGGTATAGCCAAAAATGATTTATTATGGGAACAATTAGATGGGTATTCCGAAATGGTTGTACCATATGATTCAGAACATGAGCTACCTGTGTTTTGGCATGTGCCAAAATGTGGTGGAACGACATTACAAGATTTATTGATGCATTGTTTTGGATTGGTCGGCGCGAATGAGATAGGCGGAGCATATGTAAAGGATACACCACCATTAAATGTTGTCAAGTTGGAGAATGGTAATCGATATGTCAATGTTGACATGTCGAACCCAACAGGCATAACTCATGCAAAGGAAATGGGATTTGCTCAGAGTGGCTTGGCTAACATTGTCATGACTAGCTGGTTAGATCAGACAGCTGCTGTATTTGATGATAATGAACACAAGGGTAGATGCTTTACACTACTGCGTCATCCGATTAAAAGAGCTGTAAGTATGTTTTACTACTTGAAAGATGCAACGTGGGAACATACATATAGTGAAGTGTACAAAAGCATGACAATTGAAGAGTATGCAGTATCTGAGTATGCAGAGGATAATTGGATGACAAGATTTCTGACAAATGAAATGGCAGGGGGCATATATGAAGAACATTTAGACCTTGCAAAGGAGGTGCTTGAAAGTAAGTGCCTCGTTGGACTTATGGAAGAGTTTACGCCGTCAATAAAGAGATTCAACCAGTACTTTGGTTGGATGAATATGGAGTTTGGTGGAAGTGTACCGATGAAAGATCGTGCAACATGTGTGTCACGTGTGATAGGTCATCCCGACAATAAGCATCCTCACCCAGAAGTAGAAGAAGGTGGTGATGTTTGGAACTTATTGATGCAAAAGAATGAGCTAGATGTGGCACTTTATGAGCATGCTGTACATTTATTCCATGATGTGCAAAACAAACTAGTGGCTGAATGATTGTTGGGATTGATGACATGATTACACATAAGATTAGCATAACTTTAAATTGTCAACAAGGACTGTCCTATCTAATTCTCAAGAAGACTCCTTTAGAACTCGGCATTGCCTGGGTATCTCGGAAAAGCGATTGCATCTCGAATGTTTTCTATGCCACATACATATGTCACAAGGCGCTCAAATCCTAAACCATACCCAGAATGTGGAACAGATCCGAAACGACGTAAGTCAAGGTACCACCAATAGTCTTCAACATCAAGATCAAGCTCCTTCATCTTGTCTACAAGGACATCTAATCGTTCTTCCCTCTGACTACCTCCCACAAGCTCACCAACTCCAGGCACAAGTAGATCCATAGCGTTGACAGTCTCACCACCATCTTCATCATTATCTCTCATATAGAAAGCCTTGATGCTCTTTGGATAGTTGTAAACAAAGACTGCACTCTCAAACTTGGTCTCAGCCAACCATCGCTCGTGCTCAGTGGCCAAATCAGTACCGAATTCAACTTCAGGGAATTGCCACTTGGATGGATCCTTGGCAATTTCCTCCTGTAGATATGTAATCGCATCCCGATATGATACTCGAACAAATGGTTTGTTTACCAACTTTTCTAAACGGTCCTTCAAGCCCTTGTCAAAGAATTTGGAAAAGAAGGTCAAGTCTTCGTCACATTTCTCAAGTGCCACGCCTACTACGGACTTTAACATTGCTTCAGCATTATCCATTGCACTAGTCAAGTCAGCAAATGCCATTTCAGGTTCAACCATCCAAAACTCGGCAAGATGACGTGCGGTTTGTGAATTCTCAGCACGGAATGTAGGTCCAAAGGTATACACATCACCCAATGCAGTGGCATAAGTTTCTCCACCCAATTGACCTGATACTGTTAAGAACGCAGCCTTACCAAAGAAATCTTCCGCGTAGTCTACACCAGACAGTTCTTTCCCATCTTCATCTTTGGCACGAGGTAATGAGTCAATATTATCAGTATCAAGGGTAGTCACACGGAACATTTCACCTGCTCCCTCACAGTCTGATGCAGTAATTAATGGAGTTTGTACATAATTAAATCCCTCTTCTTGGAAGAAGGCATGAATCGATCCTGCCAATGTTGATCTAACACGTGAGACTGCCGCAATAGTATTGGTACGTGGTCGTAAATGAGCAATAGTTCGTAAATATTCAAGCGAATGACGTTTCTTAGCCAACGGGTATGTTTCTCCTGGACAAGTGCCAATAATACGAAGGGATGTAGCTGATAATTCAACCGATTGCTTGCCACCTTGTGACTTTACTATTTGACCAACGGCTTGGACTGAACATCCAGTTGTAAGTTTGTCAATTTCTATTTGTTTTTATTTATATTTTGTGTGTACATATGATATGTGAACATAAGATGTGAATGTGAAGTGAGAATGACTGAACAACACATATCAACAACACTCAAATTATAGATAGTACAAATAAAATAATGCACACTTACCTTTCATAGTATCCTCATCGACATCATCAAATGGTAATACACACTGAATACCACTCATACTAGACCCATCATTCACTTCGACGAATGCTAATGTCTTTTGTTTTCGTACAGTTCGTACCCAACCTTTAATTGCTACTGGTTCATCTGATACTTGTGCATCATTAGTTTTAACACGTTTTGGAGTGGTTGTGGTTGTGGTTGTTTTTGCTTCAGTGCTTGACATTTGCAGTTGAATAGAATTGATGGAAGATGATACTCTACAATTAGCTACTGGTATCCTCATATTGTTTGCAAATACCGAATAAAATGGGCTGCCACTTCCAACAATTGCAGTTCGAGATGATACTGAAGATATACCCCTATTACTAATAGTTGACAGTGTTCTACTAACAGTACTACTACTGCTACTTCTACCATTTGAAAATGCCGATACTAAAGAACCTCGACTCGTTGCAATTGTTGCTGCAAGACAAGCTCTGGATGCCATTTTAAGAGTCCAATTACTATTCTTCGATGGTGCCATTCTAGATATCATATACGGGAATATGGGAAGCTACTATGATATTGAAGAAGGCATACAAAGAAGAGGAGTTGTAGAGTAGAGGTGATCAGGTGTGTGTGTTTTGCAACTTCGTCAGTAATTAATTTCGCATTATTGGCGACCAAACCGGCTATTTGCGGGTGAGCTCACTAAAAGCAATGACGGTCACAGGCTGGTTATCGAATATTGTGGCGGTGGGGCGGCAGTGATACATAGCTTACTACTAGGTACAATGTCAACAACTAAGAAGGGAGTGGCCGGTCGTATAGACTATGATTCATGGCAAAAACGTACCTCTGATTTAACCAAACAACTCGATGAGGAAGAAGAGGCAGAACAAAAGGCTAATGCATCGGCACTTGGGTTGGATAAATTTGCTAGATCGGCAGCTGAGGCAGAAGAACGTGCCAAGGCTGCTGATATTGCAAAGACAAAGAGTACATTGGAAAAGTATAAAGAACGTGAGGAGGGTATAGTTGAAAATTTAGTTGGTTTATTATGTTCAGTGGATAATAATAATACAGAGAACAAACAACAAGAAATCAAGTATATAACACGTGATAATTTAGGTGCAGGGAAACGAGTCATCAACATTAGTGATACAAACATTCCTGGTAAGATTGTATTAACAAAAGATCTATCTAACCTTGAATCGGCTACACCATCTAATGCCAAGCTACAACCCAAGACATATAAAGATGATGCTGAAAATAATGAAGATATGCATAAACCAACTATACATCGGGGTATAATCAAGTTAAATTTACGTAACTTACATTCCTGTACAGTTATTGTAAAGTGTAAAATAATTACGGGTACTGTTGAGATATCACATTGTAAAGATGTTACCTTCATTGCCGAGGGTGATGATGCAACAGTTGTTACAGTCCAAGCAGATTTATGTACAAATCTGAATATACAATTCAAAGACTCGCCATCAGGTAAGAATGTACCACTTCGTGTACGTGATACTAATTCAGGACCTACTACTACAAAGTATTGGGGTGACGATGCTGATGATAGAGTATATCATGCTGGTGTTACAAATTTACATGTTTCGACATATCGTGATGGTTATGTAGACTTGGAAACGAATGCTGATTATATAAAGAATGGTGCTGCAACTGTTGGTAATACTACTGCCGAGGAGGTGCAATTCATAACAAGTGTTGTTGATGGAGAACTTGTTACCGAGAAGATATTAACTGCAGGTGAAAGTAAAGGAATGAAGCAGGGAGCAAGACCAATGACAGAACGCGAATTAAAGGAATTAGAAAAGAAGAAGAGCATGATTGAAAATGCACTGGATGAGAAGTTAAAGAGCATGGTTCAGATTAAAAGTCCAAATGGTGGAAACACATTAGTTGCATCAAGTAGTGAAACATCTGCAAAGAGTAACATTGCTGTTGAGGAAGAAGTGTATGCATCAACAACAAAAGAAGAGATTGATGCTATTGTTGCCAGTATAGAAGAACAAAAGGCAAAGGGAAATGAGGCATTCACATCGGGGGAATATGCACAAGCAATCTTATTCTATACCATGGCACTCGATCGTGCTGCTGACCTTCCTGATGCATCATATGTGAAAGGAAAGTTAGATGGTGGAGGAGGTGATGACAAAGTAGAGCAATTGTTTCCCAGACATATTGTACTCTCCAATAGATCAGCTTGTTTCTTAAAGCTTGGTCATCATGAGAAGGCTGTGAAAGATGGTGCAGATGCTGAGCTACTCGAACCAACCTATGTCAAGGGAGTTTTCAGGAGGGGTCTCGCTTTGCACGCCATGGGACAGTATGAACAGGCAATCAAATCATTATCAGCTGCACAACAGTTAGAGCCAAAGAATAAGCAGATTAAGCAGGCTCTACAATTCGCAGAAGTACGAATGACACAAGAAATGAGAAAGAGAATGCAGCGTTAACTCGGATGGTAGTATAGACGAATTATTTTATCGTCAATCGGTTAAGCTAAATGCTCGAATCTCTCAGCATCCTTCAAGCTCTGTGTGAGCTATTCATTGTATCAGTATGTACTCCCTATAGCGTCCAATAAGATGACGCATTCCTAATTCCATTTCTACATTCTCAGAGCATGCTAACCTTGTGCTTACTTCGCCCACACCTTCTTTGTCTTCTTTTCGGAGAAGATTAACTTTGCAGCAACAATAGGAGAGCGTAAGGGAGAAGTCTTTGTGATACGTCGACTCAATCTCCTCGACAAATTCATGGGTGCACCCTTGGGAGATGGCTTGAACCTCTTGCCCTTGAATTTGTGAACGCCCTCTGCACCGAACTTCACATTAGACTTCTTCTTCTGCGGCTTCACTTTCGTTTTCTGAGCCTTTGCTTTGTTCTGTTTGATGGAAGCCTCCTTCTTCTTGGCAGTCACCTTGTTACCACCAACATCGTTCTCCTCATCAACACTACTGTCGCTTGAAAAGTCTTCCCACGCATAGCTTGAGTCGTTCATGATTGATCGTTGATGTGATGTTGTGTGGAGTAGTAGAGTCTTTCGGGTTTGAAGAGGAATGGATTGTTTTTGTGAATCAGAAGTAAGTACGTTGATAAAAGTAATTAAACTTTATGTACCTTAATAACTTGAATTTGTCTCTCAATTGACGTTTCTCTCAGTGAAAGAGCATTCAGTAATGAGATAAAAGAACTTCGACCTACACAATGAGAGTTACGAATAGTGATAGCCAATTACTTGTGAGTAACAGGACTGAACACATGAGTCGCATCTACTTGCGATTGCTAAGTACCACTTGTAAGGCATCTACTTGCGATTGCTAAACTGTTTGCTTTGATAGGATGTGAAATACGAACTGCAGTCAACGGTTGGAGAAGTTCAAGGGTCAGTTTGGAGGTGCTTTGCAAAAATGAAGTCTGTAGCTCTCAATCAATATAGGCGATCTTGAGTGGCGGGTTTCGACGTGGCGTAATGAATTAGTAACGAGTGTAAATTATTTGTTTATTTAATTTCTCAACCTCAAACTAGCCGTAACATTTCATTCTAACCAGAACTCCCCTACCTTTCTGAATATTGTAATATTCATATTCATGGAGGAATTGAACTAGTCTCCATTACATTCTTCCAAACAACATATGACTCCCAATCGGCACTTGTTAATGGTAACAATTTCATCTTTGAACATTTATATAATCCAACACCCAACCAAAGTAAATTAAGTAGTATGAATAATGCCTTAGAACTTGTTAAATCAACCTTTCCCTCTGGATCTTCACAACTCCGGAATGCTTTTGAGACATTCATTATACCCTTAATTGGACTCATTATTGCCGTGGTTGTAATTGATATTGAGAAGATATTTAAATTCTTTCCACTCATCCAAAGCATGAATCCATTCACTTTTCAATGTTTAAGTTAAGATTCATTAGATATAATGTTATGTGTGTAACATAAATAAACTTATACAAAAGGTAAATAAAGATACACTTACTGGCAATTTGTTTCCCCGGAGACATTGCAATTGACATTGCTTTACTCTGTTTCCTTGAACGTATAGCCATTGCTTGTTTATTCTCTGCTGCGGTAATACCTGTATCATCTTTAATAGAGTATGTATCTTTTTCAACTGATTGAACAAGAGTCATATCAACTGGTGGTGACTTTTTATGTAGAGTGGTATACCCTACATCGTTCTCACGCAGATTGAGATTGACGGACCAACGTCTGTAATGGTTATAATAATAATATGGATATATTAACATACAATGTTATTAGATAGATAGTGTGTGTGAGATCGAGCAAATAGAGTGGTACAAAACACAACATCAAAATCTGTGGTATTTTTGTGTTTTATGTTGCAAACTTTTTATAGACTTATAATATGTCCATAAACCGGATACAGCACAACTATCACAATAAAATACCATAATTCTCACCTTTTGGATGGCATATCGACTTCGTTCTGTTGTAAATGTATTAACAATAGAATAACCACTAACCACACACAATACTACATAAGTTGCCGTATGTGTGTGTGGTGTTTAAGTAGTGAGACCAGTGTGAGTGTGTGTTTAAGTAGTGAGACCAACCAGAGTATTGAAGTACAGTGCAGGTGTACCTTAGATACAGATCACGGATACGATTTGACTTTTCAAAAGAACCCAATCCATCCTAAAAGTTCATTCAATTCAAGTATGTTAACAGCGTATTGCAATTTGAATGTAGAAAGATGCACATGATATGAGTAATGTACATATGATATGATCATTCAGTTTCAGACATGAATAAGTAGACTAACCCTGAGCCAGTAAGCTGCTCTGTTGGATCGATTTACTAAAGTCAATCCCAATGCTACTTAATTAGTTGTTAATTATAGTGACTATTCTTGACCAACTGTATCGCTAGAGTCTTCAATCATTGTACCGAGTCTATCAATTAGTTCAGGCTTTTTCATATATTTCACGGCTTTGCCATCAATATACGTACTAATACCTGCCTTGATCTTCAACATTTCCCTGAGCGTCCCAACATTAAACAGTCTCAAGTCTTGTCGATGTATGTAGGCCTTAGAAGACTTGTTATAGAATTGTTGATAGGCATACCGCTTGACGTCAAAAATCAGTGGTCTTTGAGCAGCCATGGTGATAAAATTAGAATATCCTACGGGTTTTCCATTCACTAAAGGCACATCACCTGATATGATACCTGCTCGATCAGCTTGAGAGTCAGGTGTAATCTCCCCAAAGAAAATAGTTCCGTCTTGAGCTTGTTGCGGCTTGATGCCAAGGATGCCGTCTTCTCTAAAGTCGAATGACTTAGTGCCGCGGACAAGTGTGATATCCAATGTTACAGGTCTGTTCAACTTAGTGCCGTACCCAAAAGTGATAAAAGTTTGTAACTTTGATCCCCGAGACCACTCGATGAGAAGGTTAACAAGGTTGTCATCGTTCGTATCACTCAAAGATAAGCCATTTTGTTGCATCACATGTTTCATCACTTCAACAGTTGCCACAAGAGACCCGTCTGTTGCAAATGTATTAATAGTTGCTAAAATCTGTGGTTGAATCTTGATGATTTGATTAATATCAATCCCATATGCTTCTATTTCAGCAGTGATAATTTTTATTCGTTCGTGTGTGGAAGAGTAACAGCGATCGCAAACGAGGTGACCAAAAAGAGGATCTTTTGGATCTTGTGCCTTGAACATATGTATATGAGCTCCACCCTTCTTACAAGTACAAGGTCTCGAAGCAAAACGACCAATAGCCAATATACCACCACAGGTTGATGTTCCATTGGCATCGATTGGCAACGGAGTGTTAGGACCAATCGGTACCTTGCCTCCAAGAGCCTTCAATAGCAAACGGAACCTCAATCCTTCTAACTCGACACAAAGAAAGATAAGCGTACGATATTGTACCGGTATAATGTTCAACAAACATTGGAGACCTGATGGGATGTGTCCAGTGCACATGTCTGAAGGAAGGTGATGACGTCGGCTCATGTAGAATCGTCCACTACTACTAGGTTCATCCAGAGTATCATTACTCTCATCGCCACTACTAGAAGCAATATCCAATTCATCATCAACATCACATTCATCATGATCAGTGTCGTCTTCTTGCCTACCAAAGTGAAGCCAAGCCAAGTACGACTTCTTCTTGGCCAATATCTTCGTAGCTGTTTCTGCATCTATAGATCCTAACGCGGCTAGTACTTTTACTAATGCATTTTGAGCTTGTAAGGATGATTCAATCTGTGGCAGTCCTGTATCTTGAGAAAAGGCAACAAAAGTAGTACCTCCAACAATCACACGGCGGCCATCATTTATCCTGATGAACTTTAGCCGGTCGTCTGGTAAAACATCTTTACATTCGGATTCATCAAATGTGCTGCAGAAGAATGCATTCTCGTGATTTCTAAGTGCTTTGTAGATTGATGTTTCAATGAAGATGATTATGTTGGGAGGAAGATACTCAAGCAACTTTGGCAAGATCTCAACACAACCTGCGGCAACCTCCACATCCGATGGCGACTCATACTCCTCGTAATCCTCACCAAACTTCATTATTGAACTCAAGACATTGTAAAGTTCCTCAGCAACCGAGTCGTCAACTGTGCCACCTTCTTCGAACTGACTCAGTACATCATCAGTCATGATATGTTCCAGTTGTCTTACAATCTTGACCAATCGAATCATTCGAGGAGATATCTCAACACAATCTTTGAAGTCGTAAAACATTGGGCCAACAATTTCTCGGTACAGAAATATCTTTAGGCATTCTTTAGGTTGTTTCAAATGCTGGTTAAACAGGTCATACTTGGCCAATGATGGAATACTCTTAGCATGTTGCCGACGCCAATCAATGTCATCTGAAAGCTTTGGCCAAGTGAGAAGGAATTGTATCAAGTCATCGGGCAACCCATATCCGAGCTCCCTTATCTCGGCAATCAGTTCTCGACTGACATGTGGATCGGCAATTGCCTTGAGATGCGCAGGGAGAGCTTGCACAACTAAATCTCCGACAGTATTTGTAATGGCTGGGTGGATACATGATAGGATGGCTTCAATAATGATGATGGCAAAGTAATGTTCCTTGCTCAAGTGTTGAGTCGGATCAAATTGCATGCATGGCAAGTTAGATAGTGCCATGAGGCGGTCAATGAATTGAGGAGGTATCATATCCAATGCTTCCTTGTCGGTGCAAAACAGCCATGTATTTAACAACTTTTGTATATCCTCTCTATTCTTGCAATTTGACATGGATGTACCGAACTTTAGATATATATGCGATTGTTTTTCACCGATGTATACTCCTCCGATCTTCCCCTTCTTTTCTGCATCTTTTAATATAGTGAACTGGGATAGATCTTTGAAGAAGAACTGTTCAAACTCGGCGGGATGATTGTAGATGTGCTCAAGACATTCATTAATGACTTCTACAGCCTGATCAATATCACGCTGTTCTACCTCATCTGCATCGTTATAGTTCTCCTTCTTCAGTTTTAATTCGAGTTGGGACCGTGCACCTTCTAAAGTGTTGTGAAATGGTCTTGCCAAGATGAGGGAGATTACCACCGGTCCGTTGGCCCTTGCTGTGTTGAGTTGTTCAATAATCGTTTTACAATTCGATGATGTGCATGGTGGCATCTCCTTTTCATATTCTATAGCAAGAATGATATTATTGATATATTTAGATGATATTTGTGTATGCAGTGATGATGATCCACTAACACTAGCAATCTGGGCTCTTGCAAAGATGTGATTGTGTTTAATAATAATCCCCAAAGTATCCTCTTGACCAATGGATGGCACTTCTACTATTACTTTGGACAACCCTCTGCTTGAGAATATAGTTGGAATGGGAACAGATCCGTATATCCCATCAATAGTTATTGTATCCCGAGCATTGCACTCTGTAAAATGATGCACGTCCGATTCAATACCCGTATCAACACTCACAACAACATCCTGTTCTCGGTCATTCACCATATCAACATCACTATCGGCATCCACGGCATCACTCTTCTCGACGGCTGGTGCTGGGTAAAGGTGTTCGTTCAATCTATCCACTAGTTCCTCAGGACGGTCAGCTTCTGCATTGGTAGGGGAAGGGTCAATATCTGCCCTATTATCAGATACATTCCCAACGCAAGCAATATCCAATTTCAAAGAAGAAGACGTGGTGGTTGATTGTAATGGTACATCAGCGGGTGTATCGGTACCAAATTCCCTTTCCACAATACCAATATATCTGTATGGTTTGAACATTCCAATTTGCATATCCTCTAACTTTTTCACAGGGTCCCAATCAATTGATTCAATTCGATCTCCAATCTTAACTATATCTTTAAGTGGACTTGAATTGTTTACAGCAGTGATTACAGCCCCATCATTAGTGATATTTACATCCAATCCAAGCCCAACAGTAGTAGAAACCTTGAAAAGAGTCTCCTCCTTAGCATATGTAAAGGAAGAGTCGTCACCTCTTTTATTCTCTACTCCGTTCCCAGCACAACTAATATCATCCAGTTTCAAAGTAGTGGCAGTCGTGGATGATTGTGTAGCATAATCCTGTGTTGGTTCATCGGCGGGTGCTGTATCTAATTCACCTAATCCATCTGTGGTATCATTGATAGATTCATCACTATCATCATTATCAAAAAGTGGAGATTTTAATTGATTTGACGTTGTATTATTGAATATCTCACGAGAAGAAGTAGTGCTGAATGCTGTTTTAGATGCCACTTTCAATGGTGATGCTGGTATATCCACTCTATTCAGTTGCACAGTTGTTGGATTAGGTAGAAGAGTATATTGTGATGGGTTGGTATGGATTGTATTTTTATTCCTCACGATACTTCTCACAGGAGTGGCTTAATTTATTAGATAATGGAAAAGAT
>Ga0214480_100189_pt1 | contig 29940 bp, 19 predicted proteins | sample M1_20Mar14CPVII9_3_FD_165042 | JGI IMG/M metagenome (GOLD analysis project Ga0214480, IMG submission 165042) | Marine eukaryotic communities from Monterey Bay, California, United States - M1_20Mar14CPVII9sort6BwellE17 | ecosystem: Environmental > Aquatic > Marine > Unclassified | place: USA... | reverse complement strand
TACCTATATAGTATCGGTCCTCCAGAGGACAGCAGAGGACAATAGAGGACAGCTCAAGTGTCCTCTACGTGTCCTCTAGCTGCCGAAGTGTCCTCAGGGGACACTTCAGGTGTCCTCAAGTGTCCCCAGAGGACACTTTTTGTTTATCGCCACTTTTATTCCCATCGAGTAAGCTCCTGACGGCAGTAATTGCAAGTATCTTGTTCTGCCCTTGGGCTTGGGCCCTTGGGCTCAGTATAAATTGATGGTGGATGGCTTGAAGATGACGATACATAATCATACTTCGTGGCTCTCCAATATAATGATGCAAGCAGTAGCACTAATATCATTATCGGTATTTATTGGTGGTAGTGGCGGCAGCAGTGTTCTCGCTTTCACTACACCATTCTCATCATCATTACGTACATCAACTTATTTTCAAAGAACAAAATTATGTGATGGCTCTCAATCTGAGAATGATAAAAGTAGTACTTCATTTGAAGATTTGGGATTATCATCTGAATTAGTAGAAGTTACACAACGTATGAATTGGTACAAACCAACTCCCGTACAGCAATTAGCACTGCCTGCCATATTGCAAGAGATATCAAATGAAAATACTGCTCTGTGGTGTGAGGGACCTACAGGTTCGGGCAAGACGGGTGGATTTGCATTGCCATTACTTCAATTAATATTGGAATCTAAACGAACTAGTGCAGGTAGGGGTAGCATACAAGGACAGGGCAAAATCAATACATTGATTCTATGTCCAACACGAGAACTGGCAGCACAGGAAAGTTTTTTGTTTGCCTTTTGATTGCTTCTGCAGACCGCATGTACTAACCGAAGTTACAATCATCTCTCTTCACCTTCTAAACACTGTGAAACGCGCATCTTCCAGACGGGCAGTGTATTGCAAAAGTTGGTTAGTCATTTGCCAAATAGTAGTGCAAGTAGAGGCACACGACGTGGTAATTCAAACATATCTATAGATATTATATACGGTGGAGTACCAATGGAGGCACAGGTATCACGCTTGGCACATAAACGACGTTCAGGAGAAGATATTGATATACTAGTTGCAACTCCCGGCCGATTAGTTGATATACTCAAACACAAAGAGAGTGCTGATCCGACAATGTCAGCATTAGAACGTCGTCTTCTTGATGCATTGGATGATAAAGCATGGGATGATGACGATGATGACGATATGCACTCTAATACAAAGAGGAATAAACGACGCAAGGCAAATAAACGAGGTGCCGATCCCATGGCTTCTTCCTTATCACTTCAAGATATTCAGGAAATGGACTTGGATCGTATTGATGATGACGGAAGAGCTTCGATGGATCAAATGTTGGGTGGTTTGAACTATTTAGTGTTGGACGAAGCTGATCGGTTGCTTGGGGGTACATTTCAAGATGATATGGCAAGTCTTCTGCCCATGTTTCCCTGGGTAGGAGGAGATGAAACATCAACTGCACTCAAGACTTTGCTCTTCTCGGCCACCTTTCCTGAACAAATCGAAGAGAAGGTTGACAAAGTTTTGTCAAGACTTGCTCTTGGTACTCCTATCAGAGTTTCAACTACCGCTTCAATGATGCAAAGAGTACCAATATTGTCAGACGATAGCGAAGGAGGAGAAGAGGAGATGTCTAATCGACAAAAGAAGCACATTGCTCATACCACTCCAATTACAAATGTGGCAAGTGACACTGCACCGAAGATTCAGCATCGTGTGATTAGGTTAGATGAGAGAGATCGGACTCAAGCGCTAAGGTTCTTACTTGAACAAAATGAAGATAAACAAGGAGCTTGGGATAGAGTACTTGTATTTGTTTCAACTCGTTATCTCACTGAACATATCTCAAGGAAATTGAGAAGGTATGGGATACCCGCAGCCGAGTTGCATGGCAAGTTGGATCAAGAGGCACGAGAGCGACGATTAAAGAGCTTTAGATCAGGAAAAACTCGTGTACTACTTGCAACTGATTTAGCCGCTCGTGGTATAGACGTTGAAGGTCTTCCCGTTGTGGTCAATTACGACTTACCAAGATCAACTGCTGACTTTACACACCGAACTGGCCGCACGGGAAGAGCCGGCAGGAGTGGAGAAGCAATCTCTTTTGTCACGGCCAAGGAAGAATCGCATTTTGATTTGATTGAAAGGACAGAGCTGCTTGCAAGTGTTGGCAATAAAGAGATAAAGAGGGAAACATTAGACAAGTTCCCTCCTAACGAATCAGCTTGGATGATTGAGTCTAAAGCTTCAACCATGAGTGCACCAGGAGCATCACATTCCACAAAAGGATTGGCATTTGATCGCATGCACGGCGGAATCAAAGGCAGAAGAAAGTCTAAGAAGGATAAATTGAGAGAAAAGGCTGCAAGGGAGGCAGCGGCTCAGGAATAGAGTCCTGTTTGTAAAAACAATAATCTTAATATGACTGTATGACATGACACAATTTCAATTCTTTCCTAACCTACACATACTAGCGGCGGCCTGTTATCTAAGGAAGACTAACCAACAAATAGCAGCAATACTCGATGCCAATAACATTTTAAACATCTTTCTCTTCTTCCTCTGTTTGGCAAAGTTGTTCGCATATGGAGATGATGAGAATGATTTCCGAGAACTATATGACCCTAGTGCACCCCCGGGCATTTTCTGAGCGAGACCCATTGCTCCTCCATATCCACCTTGTAATCCACCTAATCTTGGCGGCTGTTGTTGTGCAGGCTGACCAAGTTTCGGAGCATTTAATGCTGGTGGAGGCTGTTGTTGTCCCATTTGTTGTTGTGGCTGCCCCATTTGATTTGGTGGATTCATTGGCTGTATTCCTCCCATTGTATTCGGTTGCTGCTGCATTCCCATTTGTGGAGGAGGATTCATTATCCCTGGTGGATTCATTTGACCCATTGTACCTCGATTCTGCTGCCCAAATTGACTTTGCTGTCCAAATTGATTATTCATTGGCTGCATCCCTCCAGGAGGTTGATTCATTTGCGGAGGAGCTCCCATCTGTTGTTGCCCCATTGGCATCTGCTGTTGTCCCATTGGCATTTGTTGACCTGGTGGAGCACCGGGCATACCTCCACTTATATCAGTTTGACTAATAATCACACCATCAGCATCGGCATATATCCACCATCCAGGTTGTAACTGTGTACTACCAATGCTAACTTGCATACCCTTCTGTCCCATTGTATTCGTACCCTTCTTAGGACTTGTCCCTAATGCCTTAATACCCAATTGTTGATAACTTGATAATTGGGATGTTTTCCTTACCACACCATTAACAATTATACCCTTCCATCCATTCCGAACAGCGGCTTGGCCCATATCTGCATCGAATACTGCAGTAACATCTGGACGTAATCCACCCCCATCAATCACTAACACTTTATTCTGTCCTGGTGTATTTAATATCTGTGAAACAAAGTTAGGCGCATCATATGCCTGAACTGTTTCAATCTGTCCCGCGAAGGACTGTGCACCGCCATAATCATAGAAATGGATTGATGTATCTAATGTCATGATTTGTTGTGGATTGGAATCTGCTAACATTGCTGTTGTTTTACCATTTGGTATGCCTTGTACTCCTGTTGGTTGTTGAGGAGGACGTAATCCTCCTGGTTGTTGCAATCCTGGTTGTCCTGGCTGTGGCATTATTTGTCCAGGAATTGGTTGAATCTGTTGTTGTCCCGGGGGAGGTCGTAATCCACCAGGCTGTTGTACTTGGCCAGGCACAGGTTGGATTGGTTTGGGTGGAACTTGATTCTGCTGCACAGGAGCTACTTTTGGTGCCTTACCCGTCAATCGTTGTATTAAACTAGGTTTCTTTGGCTTATTCATCATACTTGGCGGCTTACCCATTATACCAGGTTTGATCGTTTTAATACCCTTGGAATTACGTCTCATTGTAAATAATACAGCCAATCCTAATAGTATTACAATGTTACGTTTGTTTTTATTAGATATTGAGGAGATACAATCTGTTAAATTCTCACAGAAGATTTCTAATTGTATCCGTATCCTCTCGGATGGAGAGTCGTAGTATGACATCTTTGTTTGCTTAATATGTTGCACTTTTGATTATATCTCTTCTTTTTATAGCGTTGTGTTCGAGATATATACTTCCTCTTGTCCTTGTTGTACCTAGTATTATTGAATTCTTCAGATATATGATCAGAATATCTTTCAAGATATCCTTGTTTTATATGCCTATGGACGGAAATGTGTAGTATATACTGCGTCTGATAACACTACAGTTTTTCAATTCAGTCTCGTCGGTAAATACTGTATATTATATCGAGTGCTTTAAGATCTTTAGCATAAATGTCCTTATATCTTTTTGTGTATAAGATACCAATATTGTATCCTGTTGATATCTTTATAAGTTACTCCGATATACTGAAATCGTATATGTATAACAAGTCTTCAATGTTATATAAGGTAGACAATGATGACTGCAGGCTGATCTAAGATATAATTTGTTCTATTGCAATGATGAGAGTCACGAATGTGTCTGAGAGAGTAGTCTGTACCACCAGATACCTTTTTGTGTGATGAATTACCCCCTCCGAAACGGAAGATATCTGACAAAAGCGACGATAAGGAACACTAATAATAGGCGATTGATAATAGATGGAGATGTTTATTAGTCATGGAGGATGTTCAATAATTTTATGAAAATTTAATATTGCAATGACCTTGTTCCAATTAACAATCAAAGACTCCCAATAGATCCTAGTGTCCTAACGTTGTGTCGCCAAATAAATGAATGGTGGTGAGAGAGAAATGGATGGTGCATAATAACACCGTAGTAGTAGATGGAGCGGCATATAATTGCAATATAACAATAGCAATATTGCAACCAAATAAGCACTATACTCAGGGCTATTCAGTGATATCATTCCTGCTCATAAAACCGTCCAAAAATATATAAATCAATCTCATTCTCCGAGATATAATTACTAGCACGTATTCACCACTAAACAAAACAATATGTCATACAACTCATTCCTAAACAAACCAGAGAATGCACTCCGTCGTGCCGAGGAACTAAACGAAATTAATCAACCAGCAGCAGCCTTAACCCTCCTTCACGAAATTCTATCCTCACGACGTCACAAGACATGGTCAACAACCTATGAAAAAATTATCATCTTTTATTTAGACCTATGTTTACAATTGGGTAAGGCACGTGAAGCCAAAGATGGATTACATCAATATCGTAATTTAAGTCAATCACAGGCTCCCGGGAGTTTAGAAGGTGTTATTCGACATTTAATTGAAAAATCCGAAAAGAAATGTAAGGATGCCAAGGAGGCTGCTGATAAGGGTGAGATGCCCAAACCTACGCTTGAGGAAACACCTACTGCTATTGGTGGTGAGGAAAGTAAGGACACAGCAGCTACAGATGATGATGAAGATTTAGTATACGATGGTAATCCTCAATCAATCTTACTATCAACCATGTCCACCGATCCTGAAAAGGCCCAACGTGAAACAGCCATTTTATTCCCCGCATTAAAATTCCTATGGGAGGTATACCGTGCTGTACTAGACATACTGAAATCAAATTCAAAGTTGGAACGATTATATCATGGTGCGGCGGTTAGTGCATTACGATTCTGTGCAGAGTATAAGAGACGTGTGGAATTTAGGAGATTGTGTGATATGATGAGAATGCATTTGGGTAATTTGACTAAGTATGGTGGTGTGAATGTTGCTAGGTTTGAGGCTGGGAATAATAAGGTACGTTGTTTTTTGTTTTGATATTTGTGCTGTACTTGTTATTTTGTTTGGGTGTTTTTATGTGGGGTATTGTTTAAATGTTCATATGATGTGTTATCTAACATCACTCCCTACCACCTGCTACTTTAACCAATCTTAAAATTCTAGGTCCGCGGATGGGAGGGATGGACAGCCGAATCCATTGAACTACACCTCCAAACGCGCTTTGCACAACTTGAAACTGCCTCCACATTACGTCTATACACCGAGGGTTTCCGTACCGTCGAGGATATTTACAACATTTTACAAATCTCACGTACACGTCGTAAGTTACCCGGTGTGAATATTCCACCCCCCAAGGCAAAGATTATGGCAGCGTATTATGAAAAGTTGACAAATCTCTTCTGGGTTAGTGAGAATTATTTATTCCATGCATTCGCTTGGTATAAGTATTACTCATTATGTAAGGAGTATAATCGTGGTATGAGTGCTGAGATGAAGAAACAACAGGCATCTGCTGTTTTGTTGGCTGCCTTATGTATCCCCGCAAGTAGCAGCAGTGGCTCGGATAAGAAGAGTAAGCCATTGGGGCGGGATGCCATCCAATCAACTGTCGAGGATGATATTGCCAAGGAGAAGATGGCACGTATGGCAACCTTACTTGGATTTCATACCACCGAACCAAGTAGGGAGGCAATTTTGGCCGAGATTCGTTCACGTAATATCATGGAGGATATTCCCGATTACTTGCGTGAATTGTATGTAATTTTGGAGGATAGTACCGACCCCCTTGATATGGTTGAGAAGGCACGCACGTTGTTGGATACCCTCCGTGCCGAGACTGGCGTTACGTCCGATGGTAGCGGTGACGCAACTGAGGGTGAAGATCACACTCTTGCCAAGTATGTTAATCCCTTGACAAATGTATTGATCCTCAAGCTCATCACCAACTTGTCATCGTCATACTACACCATCTCCCTCGACCATGTGAAGAATTTAACATCTGGACTTGGTGTTAGCTTTGAACAGATGGAAAAGTCAATCGTCTTGTCTGCCCAATCTCGTGCCTTAAATGTTCGTATCGATCATCGATTGGGATGTATCCGCTTTGGTACCGCGGCACTTGAGAGTGACGAGATGCGAGGACAATTGTCCACGCTTGCCAAACGTCTTACCACGGCATGCGATATCATCTCCCCACCCGATGTTGCTGCTATTACTGCTGAACGCAAGTCCATCTACATGGGTGTCCGATCAACTGTCGAGGCCGATCATATTGCCACCCTTGAACGTCGCGTGGTCATTGAAAAGCGTAAAGAGGAGGCTGAACGTCAAGTCCAAGAACGTCTCCGTCAAGAGGAGGCTGCTCGTAAGGCTGAGGAATTGGCGCGCAAGGCCGAGGAGGACCGTCGTCTGCAGCGTGAACAGAAGATGCGTGAACGTGAGAAGCTTCAGAAGATTCAAGAGGAGATGGATGCTCTTGAGAAGAAGCGATACCTCACTGCTATGGGACGGTCTGTTGAGAATATGACCACCGAGCAGCTCAAGGAGGTCGATACTGCTGCTCTGGCTAAAGAACATGCCGAGAAGGCGAACAAGAAGAAGGAGGAGGCCGAACGTAAGGTTAAAGAGACCGCCAAGCAGCTTGATTACCTTGTCCGTGCAGTCCGCATTGAGGAATTGCCGCTACAGAAGGCAAGCTTTGAGAAACGTGTTAAGGAGGATAAAGAGCGATATGAGGAGGATGTTGTTGAAAGTGCCAAGAAGGCCAAGCAGCAATGGGAAAGTGACGTTACCGACAAGGCCGTTATGGGCGAATGTTCCGTATTTGATTACACATCTCAATTTGAATCCATGATCATGTCTTCCCGTAAGGTGGTACATGAGAAGGCATGCAAGTCAGAAGACGAGCGTGCTGAAATCGAGGCTGAGAAAGGCAAGCTCGATAGAGCTCGTAAACGAAAGGTTGACGAGGAGGAAAAGGCTGAGGCTGAAAGACTAGCTGTTGCCAAGGCTGAGGCTGAGAGAAAGGCTGAAGAAGAGCGTCAACGCAAGGAAGAAGAGAAGAGAGTAGCAAGAGAAGAGATGGAAGCAAAAGAACGTGAACGTATGGAGGCCAAACGAGAACGTGATGCTCGTGAACGTCAAGAAACATCTTCACCTCAGAGAATAGGAATGGGAGGTGGAACTGGTAATAAATATGTCCCACCGTCTAGACGTGGTGCTGCTGGTGGCTCTTCTGCTGGGGGAAGTGGTGCCGGAGGCTCAAGATGGGGTGGAGGTGCTGGATCATCGTCTTCAGATAGAGGGGGTGGATACGCTGGTGGAGGACGATATGATCGTAATTCAAGAGATAGTGATCAACCACCACCTACCAACAGTCGCTGGGGTTAGTTAGTTAGTATACACTTCGATAAAAGAAGTAATGAGGTTTATCTTTTGCACTCATCTGGTTCTTATATTCTCTTTACAAACTCTTACTTTAACTTGAAAGCACAAACTTTAAAATACTCTTCTTCTTAATATGAACTTTAATCTGAGAAATACTCATTACTCTCGGCTTGATTCGTCTTTGCCACTTCCATTTCAATTTCCACTAACATTCGATTTGTAATCTTAATCTGCAACGCACATGGTATCAAGATATCTCGACGCAACAACGTAGCATCAGGAAATGTGTTGAGATAAGTCATCATACCTTCCAAATCATGATTCAGTAGAGTAGGCTGGCTCAAGAACAGAATGGCTGTGCCTATCCGGAAGAATATCTTGAAACTTCTCTCGACTAACCATATATCCCAAATGTGACAAACAGTAGCCGAGGGCATGGATGGTAAGTAGAGAAACAGAGTCTGGAACCATCCCAGAGCAAACAGTCCAACATTAAGATCATGATGTTGGAAGTGATCAGCAAGAACTGGAAGTTTCTGTTTGATCAAGCTTTCAAAGACACGACAGAATGTCTTGAGACATCGCAGTTCAGGCCAGTACATGTGTTGAAGACTATATGTCGAGAAGAAAGTGTCCATGACCCGAAAGACTACATCTTCTACAACAATTGAGTTTGTGTTGATACCATTCATTCGTGTTCTAAGTTCATCACTTGATATCGTACGCCAGTCATCAACTTCTGACTGGCCACCGGGCATTGATCTCTGCACAACTCGAAGTAAGATTGTATCTTGTAAAACTCGGAGAAGATGAGCTACTACATAATCCATCCCTTGGCAGTAACCAACTCCCTCGTGTCTAGCAGCAAGAGCATGCAGTATAGATCTCAGTTTATCTTGTAAATCCACCTTCATTTCATTAGTTAAAGCATTGCCACTTAAGACGGGATCGCTTACATCTGATCTCGAAGTAACGACATTGAGCTTTGGATGTTGTTTCGTACTAGTCTCCAAAACTTCACCATTCTCAAATGAAACAACTTTCATTGATTCCTCAGTAATCACAGGATTGGTTTCATCTTCAGTGACGAGACTACCGACGGGAGAAATACCTCCCCAATCACTAACTGTATCAGTAGGGGTAAGACTACCGCTACTGCCATTGCTTGAATCATCTCGTTTTTTATCTAAGCGAGAAGACAGTTTGAAATGTTTAGCTTCAGACTCTTCTGGTATGGACAAAGCTTGATAGCTTCGACTATTCCTCATAATCTCTTCCCTTCCAAATGAAACTAGAGCTCTAACAATGGAATCTTGTCTATACCTAGCACCTGTCTTGTGTGGGGGCATATTTCCAAAGGCACGTGTGACATCTCTCTCGATTATATTCTTCCATTTGCCATTCTCTCCACTCTCCTTGAGCTTTAGGAAGTCATCACCTTTGTAACCAGAGGTGGAAGTCGGTGCATTTCGTGGGTCATATCCACGTCTTGATGATCTTAATTGGATGGGAGGTTCTGTCTTGTTCATCTCTGTTACCCACAGCCAAAATGATGGCCGGACATATTTACTCATTCCACCTAGTCTAACAGCATCTCTCATTAGCACATGTTGATTCTCACATACTATTCTATTACAGAATACATTCAGCCGTTTCATCACACAGACCGACACAGGATTACCAAGGAAGGATAAGATTAATGGTACAATACTTGGAGTATTCCACACTGCCTTCTCGAAAGGACTTGGTCGTTCGTTGGGCACCAAGTAATTGAGATTAACATGATGGCTTCTTGGTTTGACTGGCTGTCGAGATGAAGATTTTCGTGGTCTACTACTTCTATTGCTCTTGCGAACAGTAGCTTTTGTCTTGGCGTGATGATCAGATGATATACAAGACAGGGCAGACTGTCCCTTTGGTGAAGCATAAGACGTGTCATTATTGATGTGGTTTCCATCAGCAGTCCCTTCCTCGATATCGGAAAGAACTCGTTTGACTTCATCGCCCTTGCAAGCTTTCTCTAGAAACTGAAAGATTGCAATAAGCCTGTCTTGGTCTGAGAATACCAAATCCTGCATGGTCTTTCCCTCGCCTCTTCTCGACGTGTTAAGATTCTGCTGTTCAACTGTTGGTATAAATGGATTGTCATTAAATGGGGATTGTAACCCTGTGAGATTGGAAATCTGTTGCAAGAAGCTCGCAAGACCAGCAGCCAACTCATCTGGACTTGGACCTCGCGATGTACTGGTATCATCTGTGGATGTTGGGATTTGAAACGGATCCACAATTCGTTTAAGTATTCTTGCCGCCGCTCGTTCGGCAAATGCAGGCTTGTTATCAGAAACAGAGGATGTAGTCTCAAAGGTCGAAACGGAAATATCTGACCCTGCAGTATTACTTCCATCACTTATTTGACAAGGAACTCCATCATTTGTTTCCCGGTCTACTTCAACTCTAGCATTTCCATACTGTTTCATAACGCTTGTGGCTACATATCTGCAGATAATGTTGAAACTTTCATCGTCATTGGCAATTGCTAGACATCTTCCATATTGAACTGCGGTGGCTGTATCTATATCAAAGGCTGAAAATGCCGCAACGATCGATGAGTCTGGGGGTAGAACCTCATTAAAGAGCCATGTTAAGACTGAAGTGAGAGCTCCACCACCTTCCTCCTCGAGGCTAATCTCAAACGATTCATCGTGAGTGTCATCCTTATTCTGTTCTGGCACTTCTCCACGCTCGTTATTATCATTATACTGAGAATCACTAATAGACGTTGCAGCCGCCATTGCGGCCTTGACATATGTTTCATTCTCATACAACATCCTTGCCGATGAGGCTATACTACTTTCATTATCATCGGCACGATCGGGAATCTTCCAAGGACTGAAAGCACCACGAGTAAGTTCTCCCACCGCTGGCATTTGCAAATTGAGCTGTTCTGGACTACTACTAGTTCGTGGTTGAGTTGTTTCCCCTGCGCAGGAAAAGAATCTATCAGTTGAACTACTAGGTGATACCTGATCCTCCTGTTTAGGTGATGGAGCATTCTCATCATACTCTTCCTCAAACTTCCTTGCAGCCTTGGAGGTTGCCATGACAATCTTTTCAGCGAAGCGTTTATGATTAACTAAATCTAATTCTTCTTCTAATGAATGTGGCTTCTTCTTGGGACTTTTGGGTGTGTGTAGTTTATAATTTAGTGAACCACCAGCGTTGTTGGACTGTCGTGGTGACTTATCATCTGATTTGGCACTGTTAATTGAAGATGACCTGTCTCTTCTTACCACACCTCCCTTACTTTCCTCCCATTCACGAAGCTTCTCTGGTGGAGGTGGTGGGATCTTGAATAACTTGGCTGATGAATTCTTGCTGCTGTTGCCGTCTAATTCTTCTTGGATACTCTTACGACCACTAGTAGAACCCTTTGTTGATCCAATTTTCGGAGTAGCATCAGGATCCAACTCAAATTGTGGTGATTTTGCACCATGAGTTGAACTACAAACAGTCGACGAACCGACAAAGTTTAATCCAAACATGGCAGTACTACTTGCATTCGTAACTTTTGATGAAACTTCCGATATGCAATCTGGATTATTATCCCATCGATTAACACGTCCTCCTCCTGATATTTCATTCTCTTCGCCGGGGGTAAATGTTGGTACATTATCTTGAACTAAACGGAACATATCAAGAGCTTCCTTATTCTCATTGATAATCTCCGTATCGTCTTCGTTATCATCGACATCATCTATCATATTGTTCATATCTTCATAATCAAATAGAGCTTCATTATTAGTGACTTCAACATTGTTGTCAGCGCTGCCACTATCTTTTACACTATTGCAACCCTCTTCCTCATCGGCATCATCTACAGATGAATCATCTCCTACACCAAACTTTCCACTATTATACATAGACATACGTTCCTGTTGTAATAACAACTTGGATATTGATGAACTCATCTTCCTCTCCTCCACTTCTTCATTTCCATTAATATTATCTGATGTAATTGTATCCAAATCGAATAATGCCTTATTGTCATTCTTTGAACTTTTTGTCTTATTATATATCTTTGTTTGTTCTAATATATTATTCCGTTGTGATATATTGGTGTTAGACCATGCTGTATCACAGTTAAGAGTAGTGGTATTTTCTGCAGCAGAGTCATTAGAAGATGGTATAATGTTTAGAGAATCATCATGGGGAAATAACTTCTTGACTTCTTCTTCATCTACAACTATTCCTTCTCCATCATAATCATCAAGTAGTATAGGTTTATTATCCTTTTCAAGTTTCTGCTTCCGTGCCATAACTAATGCCTTGGCAATTACCGCTGATACTTGTGGATTAACATTATTATTGTTATTATTTGATGCGTCTGTTACAAATGATGATGTTGGAGATTCGGATGATCTAATTGATTCTTCTTTGGTTTCTATATTTTGCTGCTGTCTTTTGTCACTGTTATCAGTTGACTCATTATCAGTAGCTGGAACTTGTTGATCTTCTTCTATCTCTCCCGTTTGTTCTACCCCATCTCCTTCTACCTCAGTAGTTTTATCCTCCTCTACAGTACCCTTAACTACCGGATTCTTTCGTAAATGTCTACGATTTCTTCTTGCCTCATTCTTATCATTAGTACCTGTTGTTTCTAATATGGGTACTGATACTCCTTCACTGCTACCATCTGCTGTTGATGATTCGGCGGCACCATCGATTAATTTCATTTCAACTTCCTTTGGTGTTAGAATCAACTTTTGAGATGATGTTGGCGATGATGCACTACTGTCACCATAAGTTGTATTATCCATAGCTGCTGCTGGTGCTTTCTTGTTACTGGTAACAGGAGTCTTCGGCGGACTACCTACCATATCAACATTTCTTTTACTACTACTAGTTGATTTGGGCGGTGGTGGAGTTAGTGTAGCTTCTTCTTCTGCTGTACAAGAATCTTCCCCTTCTTCTTCTTCTCTCTCAGCAGCAGCAGTATTATTACCATCAAGTAAGTGATTTGAATGCAGTATAGCCTTGGGTATAGGCACTTTACCTTCCGCTACACGATTTGCAATCTTTTGTTCCCTTGATGGACTTCTACTTGATTGATATTGTGATTGTGGTGTTATTGACAGTGGTAACCGAGGTGTCTCTTCTTCACTACTATTCCCTTCTTCATCATTTATCCCATCTGAACCAGATTTGGGTTTACTCTTCTCACGCAACTTCTTACGTATCTCTGCACGCTTTTGTTTCTCGTTTGGTTTATTCATTTCCAATACTACCCGGGCTTTACTCATTGGTGTATCTGGCATATTATCTGTTATACAATCTATATTATCATTATTAGAAAGAGAGGCAGAGGCTATATTATTATCCAACTCTTCTCCATCTAATGTAGATGACACTACCCGTCGTTGAGTTGGAGGTGATTTCGATCTTCTAAGTCTACGTCTTTCACGTTTTTTATCATTGGCGTTATTGTTATTATCTATTATTTCATTCATTTTATTCATTGACTTGTTAGTTGTTGTTGATATAGAAACATCTTGTTCTGTTGATTCAACATCATTTAGAGTGTTAGTATCAATTGATAATTGTTGTATGACTACTTTAGAGGTAGCATCTATTAAGGAGGTGCCTTTGAATACTTGTGAAAATTCTGTCTCTGTTGGACTTATGTTCATCATTGTATTGTTATTGATGTTCATATTGTTATCAGATATGGCAGTGTTAGAAGTTGTATTGATAGTACTTATTGTAGAGGGAGGTTGCATTTTATTCGATGATTTAGGTGTAGCAATAGTATTATTACTTAGCTTTGTTGGAGGTGTATTGTTGATGCTTGTGGTTGCACTCGGTTGAGTGGAGTGCAATGGCCAATTGTCATCTAACTCTTCACTATCAACATTAACAATATCCTCAATAATATCATCTCCTTTCTCTTCTCCTACACCACCAACAACTTGTTGCATACCAACTATACCAACAACACTATTACTATTATTTTTAGGTGTAATCATAATTGAATCTAATATATCATCCAATGGACCTGACGCATCATTAATCATTTGTACATATCGTTTAGATGTTGGTGTTGTTGCATTATTTAGTTGTGTTGATAATGTTGGCTTGATATCAGTTGGTGATGATATACTATCTTCATTGTTGTTTGAGGAGGGAGTATCAACTTTGGAGGTTGGTGCATCATCTTCGGTTGAGGTGTTTATGTTCATTGCTTTTAATGTGTGCACACAAGATGTGCACTGAAAAGCGAAACAAACGTTAATATGTAATACGGGTATTATTGATAATTGTAACGATTAGAATAGAGTTTAGTATTGTATTGTATGGTGTTTGTAATAAGGCGTCACGCAAAAGTTTAGTATTATAAAGTTTAGGGGGCAACAGGGGGCATACCCTCGTTGATCGCTCCATCGTATATATCAGAGAGTTGTCTCAACAGTTAGATAATGTACTTGGTTATCATCTACACACAGGTACGGATCTTCCTCCTCCTTGATAGTATGCTCTTATTCATGACCTGAGCCCACATCTACTTCATCCATGCCTTCGTTATCAGTATCTAAATCATAAGCATCTTCTTCCTTCTTCGCTCTTCCTTCAATGTTGCCTGATGTGCATGACGAGGGAACAGGATCAGGTTTTGAGTGCAGATGTGTGTCATCTTCATCATCGGTATCTTGATCATAAGCATTATCAACTTTGCTGCTGGAGATGCATACCGAGGGCACAGGAGTAGGTGACTGATTCAATTGTGTAGTTGGAGTCTTGTAACTTGTAGTATCTACTACTGATTCTGTTTGTAGTGTTGAGTCTTTGTCTGTGATATTTTGTTTATCAAGTAAACCTGAGTTCAAAGCTAATTGAAATTGTGCAACCGATTTGGCAACAATAACATATGCCGTTAACATTCTCCGAGCTGTATGTGTTAGATGTGGCGCAATATTACCATTGATATTGATCAGTTGTAGTTGATCATGTTGCTTTAGATAGTCAACAATTTCTACTCCAAACACTTCCCTATACTTGTTGAGTAATAATGTTTTCCGATAGTAGACATTGCTGTACCTTTGACGCTGACTTTTAGTTGACTTGGATTTAACATATATAGGAGAGGTACATTCCTTACTGCTTTTGTTATCTACTAGTTCTTTTGAATGATCTGCTGTATTTTGATTCGCCCTTCTAGGTGTGTCAGTACGGGTAGTATTTGTATCATTGATCATAGTACCACTAGTAGGTGCTACTTGTATTGCCATTAGTTGATGGTGATTGTCTTTAGACCCAGCGTCTATCCTCTGTCTACTTTCTTTCATGCTTTGACGAAGGAGGGTCTCTGGTGAATTTCTATTCTTATCATATTTCTTTTGTGATGCACGCCTAGCGGCAACGCGCTCTTCGTCGGTATTATATAGTTGACGACGATCCATATAATTGTACTGACTTGATAATAACTTCCGGCGTGTATATACTAGTAGCAGCTATTGTACTTTACTGATGTTGCAGCAATCCATAAAGAATATGATAAACTAATCGATCCTAATCACTATTTCTTTATGTCAATTTGGGTGATTGTAGTTTTGATCGATACTGAGATATCTATTGTATACTATACTGATATATATATACACTACCCTACCCTGCAAACTGAAACTATGCACGCCTTTTCATAAGAACTACTCACTAAACTTCTTCCGCCGCCAACATAATGTGGTTGACGGTGAACCACTTACTACTCGTATCTGCGAGTCAAAAGTACAGAAAAGTAAGGTGATACGATTAGTACTCACACTAACAACACTGACCTCTAAATAGAAAGAGACAATGGCGTCTACAAATGACAATGAAGCAGTGTACCAACTGTTAGGTTGGTCAACCAACACCTCAACTAACTCCAATACTAGCAATATTGAAAATACCGAACAATGGAAATCAATACATTCACAAATACGAACCACACCAGATGGTACAACTAAATTTCAAAATGCAATGAAGTTATTATCAACTGAAAGTCTTACCTTCCAATCAAACAACGGTGGTGGTCAAGAAGGAGGTAGAGATGCATTATCAATAATTAAAAGTTACTTTCGTTTAATTAAATGTTCACTCGAATCACCAACTCAAGCAAGGAGTAGTACTAATGCTGAATCAACAAAGTCGAATGATTCAGATCAATGGTCCAAGTTGGCAAGTGAATTACTCAAAAGAATGACTGAATCATTAAAGGTTGCTATACAACATGAATTATCATCCTCCTCTACTTCTACCAATATTATAACTTCCACCGCCGCTATCAACAACTCCACGCTACCTCAATCATCATCCAACAACAATTCACAGCAACTCCTCTCCCAAACAATTCAATACTACCTAACACAAATCCAAACAACGGTACATCCACATATATCCAAACACATACGTCTACTAGGACCGACATACCGTTCATTAAATGAATTATCCGACTTATATATACAAACACTTACACAAGAAAAGTGTAATTTGGATAGATGTGTGGATGTTATACTAAGTACTGTGGGATATAAGGGATTATTAGTTACCAATAACAGCAGTGGTAATAATAATGGAAGTAGTGTACAAAATGATTTACAACAATTAAATAAAACATGGAAAGAATGTAATACATTATTATATCAAGCATCGTTTAGTTTGGTAGGATTATTGGATAATATTGTGAATGTTATACAGACTTCATTGTTTACATTTATTACAGACACTGCTACTAAAAGTTTATCGGGTGGAGGTGGAGATTCAATGAAGAAGAATACAATGTCACCAGATAAACAAGTTAAGATAGTCATATTTATATTGGCTAGGATTACATCCTTGATATTATTGGATATGAGATATGATGAATCATTTCATATTATGAATGATATGAACAAGGCGAGTATTGCTGGTGGTGCCGGAAGAGAGCTACAAGAGGTTGGAGAAGAGAGGAGGAAAGAAATGTTTACTGCGTTTATACAACGATTGGTACGTGTATATCATTTATCCTTGATGGCTAAACATCAGCAAGAGCAACAGTCAAGTTTACAGCAACAGCAACCCCAACAGGATGGGGATAAGAATATACCACTACTACTACTTGATTCTATATCGAGTTTACATCCCAAGGTTGAACAATATCTATCCAAGATATTACTACTTGATACCAACTTGGGTGATTCATCCAACAAGAATATTGGCGGAGGAAGTGTTGTTTGTTTGGGATTGGATTGTTTTGTCAACTTGCCATCTTCTTCGTCATCCACCAGTAGCAGCAATGAAGACAGTGATGTAATGGAGGATGCATCATTGGCAAGGCTATTATTGATGAAGTATGTATTGAAGAAGCTTGTTGCTATCCAAGGTGATAATAGTGAGTTGTCACTTCTTCTTCCCAATCCACATTCTTTGATTGATTATTATCAATCATTACTCTTTGTGGATGTACCGAAATGTCATCACTTCTTCATCCGCGGAGCATTGGGTGGTGATACGTCGGGTCTTTCAAGTCTCAAGACGAGGGAGATACTATCAGACTTGGTTTGTCTTCTTGAACAAGCGTCACATATGCTTTGTCGTCGACCACAATCGGGAGGAATGAAGAAAGGCTCGTCAGGAGATGATTGGCAAAGCATTATTACTCAGCAGCACCACTTACTCATTCGTTGGCTTGCTGCATCTACTCAACAGGACAAGATTTCTGCAGTATCCGCCGTTTCCTCGAAGAATCATCCAATGGCTAATGAATTGCTACTACATATCCTTCACAGACGTGTTCTATCATCATGTTCAGTTAATGATACATATTCAAGGCAAGATGCAACCCATCTCATTACACTCTTGACACAATTGTTATTCCATCAACGTACTGAAACATTTCATCGTCAAAACATTGCCACCCTCCTCATTCGTCTATTATCAGTGCCCAAACGTACCAAGAAACAAACTGATGCAACATCATTAACTATCAAGTCATTATGGAGTACTATGAAGAAGGCTAATGTTATTAGTAGCAGTAATAATAATGCCACACAACGTAAACGAAAGAGGAGTAAGGTACAGTCGTCGTCTCAGTTGGCAGCACGATCATTATCATCAGCCTTGACTCCTGATGATGCCAATACAATTTGTACAGTTTTGGAGTCTCTAGCAAGATCGTCGGTACTATCACGAACGAGTATTCCAAGTGAGGAATCTCTTGAGATGAAACAGTTATGGGAAGAAGACATTTTGAGTTCAACAACTAATAATGGCAAGCGTCTCTTCTCTCGTAGTGAGGATATTGACAGGGCCATGTTCATCATATCACTTTCAACTGGTGCCATACGAGTATCACAGAATCTTGACAACTTTTTCAGTATGTTTGGATGTAATGCGGGCGGTGCCTCTACGACTACGGATGACAAAGTTCTTTCAATCCTTGACTTTATTGAGCTACAGTTTCAAGGAGGAGGAAAGAAAAGTAGTGGTACTGCCTCCTCGGCCAGTGGCCATACAACTCGGAAAGTCATGATGCAGACAAATTGTATCCGTTTAGTTAGCGCTCTATCAGAATGTATTGCAAACGACTTGTCAGAATCTCAACTCAAACGAATGGGATCTATTCTCAAGAATGCTACAGTTTCTGCTTCTTCAACAACAACTGCATCTTTACAGACACTTGGTCTTCGGTACTCGGCAGTATCTGCAGCGTCAAAGATGAGTTGTATTGTTCGTTCTGACTTTGTCGAGGGTTCTTTGAAGGTATGTATCTGTACTTCCTCGTTCAATACTGACACATAGTCATATCTGTGATGCACTAACACATTACCGCCTCTCATATCATACACTCTCATCTATAATAGCCATTGATCGAGTCCATAAATCATACTCTTGAAACATCAAACTGGTACCATATTGCTCCTGGTATTGAGTGTTTGCAGATGTTTGCCAATGGATTACCCAAACAGCTCAAAGCTACGGTAACGAAATTGCCTGCCCTAACACGTGAACCTTCTTTATCGAAGTTGTTATTCACTTCGAGGTTGAAGGGGAAGCTGTTCAGCATATCGTCAGAAGAGATGGTTGATTCATTGTTGAAAGATGATTCATATTCAATTGTACAAGAGTCTCGTTTCTTGATGACTTGTTTCAGCAACAATTCAATAATAGAAGCATGGTCTTTTCTTGACAATGGTGATAAGCTCATTCATATGAAGTCTGGTTCAAAGGTGTTTGTTCATCGTGATAATGACGGGAAGGTATTGGCAATGATTGTTGCACCATCAAATGATACTGCTGCGATGATCAAGTCGGCACCAACAGAGATAGTATCAGCTATTAACAGCACGACTTCCAAGGACGACATTCATTCAATCAATACCAGTTGTACAATGAGATTAGATTAGTTAGTCTCCAAAGGGGGTAGAGTTAGACAGATGGCTTAGTAGGAACTTGAAATAAAACATATATAAGAATGTTATTCATCATCTGTCCAAATCAAGTATCGATATCCGGAGAAGAATCCTCCAGCACCCTTTCGGAAATCACATACCAGAGTGTCAGAAATATATGCTTTGATAATAGGAGTTTGTACATCATTGTTCCATTATAGCAAAAGAGAGTAGATACCTTCTCTATGTGTATAATACTTGAAGATACAAGTAGAATTGGTATTCAGCCTCAACATCCTCAGCAACCTTAACTAAAGTTGGCTTGCTTGATGCTTCTTCTGCCGCAGGACCACCACAACAAAGATAGTATGTGCTTTGATAAACATGAGAGATAGCCTCCCTTGTCATCTCATCTAACCTTCTTATATCATACATAAATCCGCTTGCTGCGCTCGCAACAAAACCATTAATTCGTCTACCACCTGAGCTAAAGATCTGCCGATTAGGGATAATCTAAAGATGGAAAGGCAGGATATTGAAAGAAATGAAGAAAGAAACCTTCTTTAGGGCTATCATTCTTGCCGCCACTATTCATGCACATTGCCGCCATGTTATTACTCTTAACCACCACCTCTCCATAATCTAGGAATAGAGTCACCGATCATCTCTTCGTCTCCACTACGGCAACAATATATAATTCAGATAACTGACACTCACTGACAAGATGAAGTATCGTCCGTTTTTCTACCAGTACCAGGTTGTATTAGTCTTAATTACAATTGCAACATGTCCAGTCCAAATTGCAATGGCACAGCATCATCATCGTCATGCAAATTATAACAATCATCAATCAAATATTGATGCCACTGATATCTATAGTCGTTCTTCGAGTGGAAAAACAAACGCCGATGCTATCGATACTACTCTTGCATTCGTCGACGCCACTGACATAGCAACAGCGAGTATGGACAACGCAACCTTGTTGTTTCCTCCAATGAAGATGTAGCTGAAACTGAAGATGAAGAAGAAGATGATGTGAGTACAATTGTGAGCATGTGGTATATGAGCGTATGATATGAATGAGCATAATGTGTGCATATGATATGAGCATAATGTGTGCATATGATATGAGCATAATGTGTGCATATGGAGTCATTTGAGACACATGAGATAGAGATCATACCATTCATCTAACATATCATCAACTACTCTGATTACGTATCAATCGATAGTCCACTTCTCCCAACGCGGCTCCAAAGATTGAATGGAAGATATCTTCACCTACACATCCAGATACAGGGTCAACGCCTTTCTTCTCTCAATCTAATGCCAAGATCGAGAATGTAGAAACGGACGAAGGGTATCATATTTTTCGTAATGAACATTTTGACTACATTCCATCCACTACCTCGTCGTCTATCACCCGTAATAAGGAATCAACAGGCACGAAATCCACAAAGAGTAGTCCCAAATCTGCATCCTCTGATGAGAGTAAGGGAGGATCAAAGAGTAGTAAGGCCTCGTCGGCGGATGATGCCACCCCTATGCCAACACCACCACTGTCAGCACCTAGACCCAACGAAACACCAACACAAGAAGTTTGCAATGGAGAATGTTACACATATGACAGTGCAACTCGACAACTAATGAGAAATACATCTACTAATGTCGTTTGTGCAGAGGGTTCATTTTGTGTTGAGAATGTGGTATCTCCGACACAAGTTCCCTCAAGCTCACCCACTGGATTACCAACTATGGAGGTAAGAGAACAGAAGAACGTCATGTGCCTAATGCCAACATGAACACTACAAATTAAGCTGCTTCTGTTGTTCGTCATTCTATCACTCTCTTGACTTTTTGAGGATATCATGAACATCACACTTACTCACACATGATATTTCCTGCTCTCTCTATCTTCACTACAGCCGTCATCTAGCCCCACGGTAGGGCCTAGTACTTTGCCAACAAAGGAGGTGAGCTCACTCTTCTTTTTTGCCTGTGTGGACTCCATCTTCACAGCCGTCATCTCACAAACACAACTTTTCTTGGTCTTGTCTCTATTTTGTTCGCATCATTCACATCTCACAGCCCACGTCGAGTCCTACGGCTGAGGTATGTGAACCAAGCGTGGTTTACGAACAGCAATTTGTCCAAGGCCAGACCGCATCTCCTGCTGTTCAACAGGCTTGGGATGTCTTTTTAGCTTCCCTGACAGGAACTTTCTGTTACAGTCAAGTCACTATATCAGGCAGTGAGGATTCGACTTCGACTGGAGTTACCTGCAGCGATCCCGTTGCTGTAAATCAGTTGGCCATTGCCATGAACTCTAATTTATTTTTTTCTGTTGAGTGTAACTCTCGCACTTGGAATACAGGAAGCTGTGTTAACAGTGTTGAGTTAAATTCCAACCCAGCTGGAGATGCTTTTGCTTGTACGTGTAATCCAGGATATGTAGTCCGTCCCAAGGTCACCAATGCATCCTGGGGAGGTATCGATACTGCTACCTGTTCAGCTCCAAGTCAGAGCATTCGGGTAGAGTTTTCTTAATATTTAAGTAGATAGCCAGGGATGATTTGGTTGTGTGATCGGAGATCGTTTTCTCCGTCGTCCTAGATAACAACATATAATTGGGATTCTTAGGACAGTAGTACCTGATATTTAGGGATCGCATTCATATTTGTTCTTTATTGCTCTTTGATTCTCCGTCCATCGTGCGTGTTGGCTTAAAAAAGTTTGACAGAGACACCAAATGAGGACTCTACAATAAAATAAGATTGAGCCCTACACGAAAACTACACATAAATTTAAAACCCCATAAATAAACAACCATGATGAATGAAAATGAAGATGGCGGCTTTGAGGTTGAGGCATCTCCTACCTTCTTTGGTAGTAGCGGCGGCGGCGGCGGTTTAGTTGAGGAGGATGAAGACGACATCGAACAGTTCCCCCAACAAGATGATGAATCAACTATGAACGATGAGAGTACCATTGCTGCAGCCTCGTCGTATATCAGTAGGGGGTATTCATATGTTGCATCTAATACGAAGTGGTTCGTTATTGCAATTGCTTCATTTGTTGTCTTCTTTAGTATTGGTGTTGGTTTGGGATATGGTCCAATCGGCAACAGTATCTATGGAAACGATGATGCATCTTCAGTTAGTAGTGCAATGGCTGTTGAGTTTACAGCCTCAGACCATGGTGGTAAAAGTGGTGGCGGAGCCAAGAGTGGCAAGTCCAAGTCCGATAAGTCGTCAGGTGTAAGTTGTAGTTGTGTTGAGTATAATATGTGGCCTATTAATTTATGCTTGATTGATTTGATTTGATAATTTTTGCATACGATATGAACCAACCGCCATTTCAATACAACAACCACTAATCAACAATCCCCGTTCAATGTTGTTATTCTACTCTCAATAGACAAAATCAGGGAAGGCTACTTCATCTCGAAGGGGTGAGACGGTTTTTTTTTATGAGCAGATTGTCCAAGGTACGCCATCTGCCGATATTGAACTGGCCTGGGAAAACTTTCTAGCTTCTTTAACTGGAACTTACAATCAAGTCACTTTATCAGGCAGTGAAGATCCAACTGGTGTTACCTGCAGCGATCCTGTAGCTGTAAACCAGTTGGCCAATGCTCTGAACACTAATGCAGCAGTATCTGTTACGTGTAACTCTCGCACTTGGAATACAGGAAGCTGTGAAGACGGTCTTGAGTTAAATTCCTATCCAGGTACTGTTTGTGAGACTTTTTGTGAGTGCCCACCTGTAGGATATTATGTAGTCCGTCCCAATATCGGCAATTCAAACTGGGGAGGTATCGGTACTGCTACCTGTGGAGCTGCAAGTCAGACCATTCGGGTAGAGTTTTCTTAATGTTTAAGTGGGTATGCCAGAGATGATTTGGTTGTGAGTTATTGCTCAAGATGATCATTATTGTCTGAGGTTGGGGGTGGGGTATTATTTGTTCCGTGTCGAGAAGAATTGTTTAGGTGAACTTTTGGGTGAAACTCCCATATATCAGATATTAGAAAAGAGCCCTGTGGTGTAATTGATTGTTTTTGTTTGGTTAGGATAGAGACTTGGTAAATTGTAAATGACGGAACCTTGCCGAGTCAATTCATATCTTCATGCTTACTTTTTTGAATGATAATTCTGATGCAGACTCATCAAATTATATTCCAATGCAGAGCCACGGTAACTCATCAACATATGGAACATAAGTTATACATCGTTCCTCATTACATATCGTATCCTCATCAAAGTTTGTCTCAACTGCAACATTGATAACAGTTGTATACTTTTGTATCCATTCCGTGGGTACTTGAAATGTATGTGATGGTACTCCTGATACTATGACTGATGACTTTTGAATACACTCTTTAAGAGTTGTGCTAGAATGTTCTCGTTTTACCTTTCCATCAGGTGAGAATTCAATATAGAATCAATATTCATGGAGTAGACTGTGGCACCTTGATTTGATAACATGGTTGCTAGTGGTAGACCTAGTACTTCTGATCGGTTAATGATTGTAACTGTTGTATTGTCAAATAGCTTTACTCCGTCGTTCGCTATGTCGTCGTCATCATCGATGTTGAGTGTGGTGAGATGATTCCAAGATTTTATAAATTGCCAATGCCGTACAGGGATATAAGGTCCCAATTTTTCTGCCTTTACTATAATATGATCCTCTCTTTCGGTATATTCTATTTCTTCTTCTCTTGATACATTCTCAATGAACTGTTGCTTTTGTATGCGTAATCCTTTTCGACAATATCCCCAGACTCTTCTTTGATATTCATATCCTTTTCAATAATGGACGATTGAGATATGTATTAAATGGTTGCCTCCTACCTTTCTATTGCAAGGCTTTGATAACAATATCATGATAGATGATAAGACAACTCACTCTATCTCTTCTCACTTAGAAACTCTGATACTGATAATGTGGTAATAGATTATATAACGAGTAGTATAATATTCATACTTTCTTCTAAAGAAATTCTCTCTACTCATTATATCTCTTATTGTAAGTGTATAATTTTGTGCTTCGTTTTGCAACTATATGAGAATCACGGAAAAGACATATATCGAAGGGTAGCTGGATAGTGGAGTGAGCTCGTAAGCAAGGTATTGATGTTAGATTAGTTGTCAAGCTAAGAGGTGTGGGTTTTAGGGTGAGCTTTTCAAATCCGTAATAGTGACGTGAGTGCCGATGTCATTTTGAGAATGCAAACTACCGTTAGAACTACTAAGTTTTTTACAAGGTACGACACGAGGCATTTACAAATTATTTTAATGACTCTATCACATACTTAGTACGATTATCATTGCAATGGTCTTTAGCTTGGCTACATTGCAAAGCTATATCGATAGCGTGTAAAGTTTAAAGGCCCGGCGTGATATAATATAACAATTTCTCTCCGACGCGGTTGCCGACGACGACCACATAAATAAGTGTCAATAAAACCTAATTTATTGCAACAACCAACGCCAATACGACGACGATGCCACAAGTAAAGTCACCACTCTTCCTCGCTGCCCTATCAGGTATTATTGTATATTCCTACAATTCTATTTTGGAGCCATTAGTCTTTGGTAATGATGATATTCAAGAAGCACAGGTTGTCAACTCGAATGAGTTAGCACTACGACGTAACTTAGCCTCTCGTCACTTGAAGCAAACTGATATTGATCGTATCCTCGAGGTGACTCAAGATAACTTCCCCGAGTGCATGGGATGTACTGAAACCTCGAATGGTGGAAAAGAATGTGCCAAAATCAAAGCCAAGGATGGAGGAGGATATATGACCCATGCTACCTATACGCATATGACTGTATATGAATGTTTGGACTTTATTGAACAATTTATCTATGAGAACTATTCCGCAGAAGACCGTTATGTACGCGCAGTTATTAAGGGTGAGCGTAGTGGTGCTGACTTTTGGTCAAATTCTGCAGTTATTGAAGTTAGTGATAATGATATTGTTATTGGAAGGGATGATGATGGAATCGTTCACTTTGATTTTGATTGGAATGGTAGCGGTGAAAAGGTCACTCCAGAGCAAGAGCAGGAAATCCCCCCAATCCATTCCATTGAGACTGATGAAGGATATGCACAAGCAGCGGCTGCTTTACCTGATGAAACTGTTTATGCCCCAGAGGGTGCGGGCTTTGCAGTAGCGGGGGGTGACTCCTCTAATGTTCAAGCAGGTAAGTCAAAAAGCATTGATATGTTATTCTCTATCATTCTTTTTTGATAAACTTATGTCCCTCAATATTGTATATCAATCATATCTCAAACACAGGCACTCCTCAACCTACTGACTCATCTGGCGGAGCAACAACAACTCCTGGTCCCACACCAAACCCAACTCCTCAGCCTGTTAATCCGGTCACGCCAAATCCAGTAGCTCCTCCTCCCCCTGCACCTGCACCTGGACCTGACCCAACCCCGGCAGTAACACCTGTGAGTTTGCATTTTGTTGGAAGCTAGCTATTGACAACTTTTCGGCTCATATCTTATGCTCACATCTTGTGTCCATCCTCTCACTCTCATTATAGAATCCCACACCTAATCCTACAGAGGCCCAGGCAACTGCTACTGACGCAACAGAAGCTGCAACGGAAGCCACAGAAGCCACGGTATGTCTACTAAACTTTCATCATCTACGATTTCTACCTATTCAACTCAATCAGAGACGCTAACACTTGATTCATTCTTTTTACATTTCTCTTTACAGACAACTGTCACGACAACTACCACAACTGTCACAACCACTACTGTCACTACTACTACAGCTCAGGAAGAGGAGGAGACCACAGCAGCCACTGCTGCTGCTGCTGCATTCGTGGCTTCGGGTGGTGAAAGCTCTAACGTAGAGAGCGGTGTAACGGGAAGCCCAATTACTTCGGCACCCACTCCTCCACCTTCTCCGCCCCCTAGTAATCCACCTACTCCACCCCCTACAGATGCAGTTGTGACAACTCAAGCCACCCAGGCCGCAGTAACCACTGAAGCTGCCGTTACTGTCACTCAGGTAAGAAAAAGTTGATCTGGTTTTGCACTATTGGCTAATGGACAATAACCTTATCCTATCTTCTCGTCTACACTTATTTAAATCTCTCAGGCTCCACCCGTTGAGTATTCTGCTCCAGCCTTGACCGTCTTTGAGGAACCTTTCAATGTTGAGGGTGCTGTATTGGACGACGTCCTCGCAGGAAATGACGATCGTCCTATCAATGGAGGAACAGTCTTGAGTCCTGATGCCGTCAACGAGCCTGAAGGAGAGGAGAGATTCGAAGCTGCTATGGCCGCGCCTGAAGTCATCGAACCTGCAGGAGCTCGGTCTATTGGGCCTTGGGACTGCAAGCATATGACTGGCTTCCATTGCTGTATGATGATTAAGAAAGACGTACGAGACTCCGACCAACAAGGTAGAGCCATTCAATGTCATGTTGAGTACAAATCAGGTACCGGGAAACAAGCCGTCGAGTATCAGATTACAAGTAAGAAGATTCAGATTCATGCTGACCGTAACATGATGACCAAGAAGGAGCCCAAGGTGGTAGGAAATTGGGGTAATCTTGCTTCGAATGGCAAGCTTGAGGAGTATTATGAGGGTAATGGTGTAAATGAGAACATGATCGCCACCGGAGATTATACAGGTGCTCCTGAATAAGAGGGGTCATGTGTTAGAAGAAAGAGAAAGTGTTTGTAAAGTTAAAGAAGAAATTATACGTACTTGAATGTACCTTTGAAGAGCAACTGTTAGTATTAGATCCTAATCAAAGGCATGTGCAAGGTAACTACTCAGAGTCATGACACTGATTCAGACTTTAGCTTATCCATCATGTGCTTTATGTCCGTCTTTGCTCAACTCCTAGAGAAAGAATGGTCGAGAACAAACATGGAACGTATTACTTTCACAAGAGAGTCGGACGATACTTATCCAAATGGACAACTATTTCGTCATGATTGGAAATCTTGCATCAAATCTGATGGCACCATCGACTTCACCATCTTACTATTGATGTACTGCGACGATATGGCCATCCCTTTCTCCTCAAGAGATGAAATGATCAAAGGTATGCTCATGGTTCAACAGCTACTCTCTGATCTTGGTTTACAAATGCATGTTGGAAAGCCCATCGGTACCAATGATGATGGTTCAATCAAATATGATGTTTCAAAGACAGAATTCACCTTCTACCCTCCCCCATGCTTCTTCAAAGATCAAATCAAAACTCGTTGGGCAATCGCTGATCATACCTCAGATAATACCATCGTATCTTTAAGTAGTGATATGGAGACACTCTCGGAGGAGGCTCAAGACGAACGTGTGTCTTTAGAAGACGAGCTTTACGACGCTTGTGAACTGACTAATGAAGTATTATTAAACGGAGGTCGTATCACGTCTGCAAAGCGCTTCAAGTATCTTGGTAAGATTATGACTTACAATCTTCGAGATGACGATGCAATTGATGCGCGCATCGCTGCGGCAAGTAAAGCAATGGGTGCTTTAAAACACTTCTTCAACAAGAAACAAGTGAGCCTATACTCCAAGTATCTAATCTTCCTTGCCATCCCAATCAACCTCCTCCTTTGGGGTTGTGAAAGTTGGGCAGTTCGTGTTGATCATGTGAATAAGATTGAACGTTTCATTCAACGTCAGATGAGAAAACTTCTAAATATCAATATGCTACAAGTGAAGGATGAACATATTACTCGTGAACAAATACGTGAACGTTTCCACAACATGTCCAGTGCTCAAGCTTTAATCGATGGAAGAAAGATGCAACTTCTAGGCAAAGTCATTCGAAGTGAGGTAACTTCGATTGCAAGGATACTTCTCATTGCCTTCATCCCCAATACTCGTCATATTGGTAGACCACTCAAATGTTGCAGAGAAGCTTTGCATGACAGCTTATGTCGACTCATGCTTGACGTTCAAGAGATCAATATAGATCGTCGTGGCTCTTTGATCGATTGGTATTATGATGCTCTTTGTCCATCCTTTTGGAACAGTCTCATCAGACATTTGAAGGATACTTCACTACCAGTACCACCTCGTCCGAATCCAGACGCCTCCTTCCGTCCAAGAAGGGGTCCAAGACGTAGAGCTAGACAGTCTAATCGTGATGATGATGATAATCAAGATGATGGACCTGTATCTCCTCCTCGTCAACAACGGCAAGCTCCTCAGCCTCCCACTCCTCCCTCCCCTCCTTCCCAACAAAGGAGAAGAAGATACAGAGAAGAGAATGTAGGACGAATCTTGTGGGATTCTTTTGACATACTTGGTCTTGATATGTCCGCTTCATTTGCCACCACTAGAAAGAGATACAGACAACTTGCTCGATTATATCATCCTGATCAGCACCACACCACTGGTGCCCAAACTGGTCTAGATTACGAACAAACAACAAAACACTTCCAACTCATTGCCAATGCTTGGGAATACTTGGAGAGCAAGTTCTAATCAACAAACAATATCGATATAACAATAATCAACAAACGAAATAATAATAATCAAGATTGAGCGACCTGACTGCTCTAAGATATCATTACTTGGCATATTAAAGCCTGCCATAGCTATACAATCAACTGTCAACCACGATCATTGGACAAAGATGTCAACTATAAGATACGTGGTCATTGGACAAAGATGTTAAGTATATGATAAGCTTAGGAGGTTGGTGAAAGAGTCATCGCCGTGAACAGAGCTCATCTCTTGATACAACAACAATACAACAATACATATTACTCAATTAGGATACATCAAACAACCATGTACCCTTTCTTCTCTTCAAGGGAAGTAAAGGCAAAGTTCGCCTCTCATCCACAAACAAACAACAAATCTTATCACAAACCAAAGTTTACCTGTTAGGTTACTGATTCACTCTGCGAGTGCTTACCATTAGAGTATGCATGAATGTGGAGCGTCTAAGTAGAGCCAGGAGATCAAACTTAGATCTACTTTAGTTTAGCAGTCGAAAAGGAGGAAATGCCTTACGATTTAGTATGACTTTGAATACGCGAGCATACTGGAGATAGAAACTGCAACTTCTAATCATTTCATTGCCATGATTAAGAAGAGTTCTATCATTACTCACTTACCTAATACTTGGAACGGTGAAGGATCCATAAGTGAATTTGATACAGGCAAGGAACAATCCGTTGCAAGACAGCCATACCACCGGAGACCGTCTCTTTGATAATAGGTCGCTTATAACCTGACTGAACAAGCGTCGGCACCTAAGAGATAGGAGAGAGTTGGGGATTGCAATCGCTTCGCCTTCCCCTGGGTAACCTCTCTCGTTTAAGCAGGTCTCAATTGATCGCGATATCTCCCTAGTATGTTTCAATGGTCGATCAGACTTAATGCGGGAAACCGAGCAATTGAAATAGACACAAGTAAGAGTTATCAA
>Ga0214480_100188_pt1 | contig 30062 bp, 22 predicted proteins | sample M1_20Mar14CPVII9_3_FD_165042 | JGI IMG/M metagenome (GOLD analysis project Ga0214480, IMG submission 165042) | Marine eukaryotic communities from Monterey Bay, California, United States - M1_20Mar14CPVII9sort6BwellE17 | ecosystem: Environmental > Aquatic > Marine > Unclassified | place: USA... | reverse complement strand
GAAGAAGTAGTATATTTACACGATATGCATTTGCAGTTCAATATCATGGTGGTAACTTCTTAGGGTTTGTCTATCAAGGTCGTCGTGGAGAAAATTGTATAGTATACAAACATAGTATTGCTCAGTCCGATCTACGAGGCATCGAATCAGTTGAAGGACGAATACGAAGAGCACTTGATAAACTTGTTGGATGCAAAAACTATACAAATATTCAAGTTAGTTCACGTACAGATAGAGGAGTACATGCGTGGCGGAACACTTTTAGTGTTGATATCAAACCTAGAATTAAGAAAGTCATGAACAAAGATGAAGATGATGGGACAAATCAACAAACTCATAAACAAATCAATCCAACAGCTTGGTGTCCAAAGAAGTTGACAAATGGTCTAAATTACTACTTGACTCGACTTTCCAATTACCCAGAATCAGATGATATAGATTGCAATAATAATGAGAATGAGAATGTGAATGGATTACACAAACTAAGCAATAGTATACGCATTCTATCATCAGCTGTAGCACCAGAACATATACGCACACCAAATGAAAGATATAATCCAAGTCTACCGGAAGATGAAAGTACAAATCCAAGGAGTTTCCCTTGGGATGTTAGATTTACAGCAACACGACGAACATATGCATATAGAATACTGCACTCACATGATAGCTCGAATAAAGAAGAAGAAGACAGTACACAACAATATTCATCTGCTTGCTACTACTCTCAACCATTTGAAAATGATAGATGTTGGCGTATACATGCAAAGGAAACAAGAAAGAATAGAGACAAGCCAAAAAGGCTTGATATTAATGCAATGAACGAAGCAGCCCAACATCTAGTTGGAACTCACGACTTTACTAGCTTTAGAGGAAACGGATGTGAGCGGTCAAGCCCATTAGTAACATTGGAAGATATATCGATTAGTAAAGAGAAGTATCATAATGAAAATGAAAGTGTAGGTGTGCTAAGTGCAGTATGGAGGAGAAAGAAACAAGATAAAGAGAATATTGTTCTACCTGAATTGCATACACACGAGTCGTTAAATCTTGTCACCATTGTTATTACTGGAAAGAGCTTTTTATATCATCAAGTACGGAACATGGTAGCATGTTTAGTTGATGTAGGATCCGGAAGACTCACACCAAATGATATCAAGAATATACTCGAGAAGAAAGATCGATCCAAAGCATCAGGGATGGCACCACCACAAGGATTATTCTTAGTAGACGTCGAACATGGCGAATTCGACTTCTAAGAGTAAGAGATGTACAATATGTACCTATACAATCAGCAGGTAAGAAGTGATTGGATTAATTGACCTAGAAAAAAGGGGGTATCTTTGGGCGGTATCCTTCAAATCTTATGCAGCCCAAATAGTTTGCCATCCATCAACCCCGCCATCACCATTTAAAAGATCGGATAGATAATCTACAATCTGCAATATACCAACATTATAGGTGGCTAATAATCGTCGATATATTCACAGTTCAGTTAGATTTTAAACGGAGTAGTATGCGGAAGATATTGTTTGCCATGTTATCCATCACAATATCTGCTTTCAATCATGGTTTATTACGTACATCAACATCATCATTGAGGCTCATATCATCCACTAATAAGAAGATATTCAATTTGCATAAACCAGTGATTAGTCATGTTTATAAGGACTCATATATACAACATCGACATCCTCATCAAATCACAACACCTTTAAAGCTTCTTCCTCGATATTTCTGTACTACTGATGATACCAGCAAATCAATACATTTACATGCAAAAGATGACAAAGACGCAGATTTTATGCCAGAGTTTAAGAGGGGTGATAAGGTTATGGTAGAAGTTGTATACTTTGGTCCATTGGGAGCTTCTGTAGATGTTGTAGCTCACAACTCTCATGATAATAAGGATTGCATAAATCAAAATGAACCAGCTTTAGGAAGAGGAATGATATTGCAAAGAGAAATTGATTACTTTCGAAAAAGCCGAGATATGGTTGATGTTGTAAAGTATGAGATCTTACCAGCATACGTTGAAAACATTAGGAAGGAATTTGATGATGGCGTTGAGACAAGGTTGGATATATCGTTACGACCTCCTGGGGGTAAAGCAAAAGCTCAAGAATTGGGTGAGCAAATACTGGAACGATTAGAAGAGGACGGGACAATAAGCGTCGGAGACAAATCTTCTCCAGAGGAGATTAATGAGATATTCCCGGGAAGCAGTAAGTCTGCTTTCAAGAAAGCTGTATCAGGCTTATATCGTCAAGGATTGGTGAAGCCTGGGCCATTCTCTATTACTTTAATGTAGATAAGGTTGATGTTTTCCTTTTGTTTTATTTTATGCATGTTGTTCATTATCATCAGACAAATTTTCTTACCTTGTCAGGATTTCGGCAAAGCACAATAGCTAGAGACAGTATTCTTCAAGACACACATGCATCATATAATATTGTTAGAAAAACATGTAATCAATAAGTTAAAGAGAAGAACAACTCACCCTGGACAACAAGTATCGAAAGGTTGGAGCTTCAAGACGAAGATTTTTTTGCATCCACATGTCTTAATCGGCAATTTGCATCCTCACAGTACCCAACTTTTTGAAACGATGGGCATATCTCTGCATTCCAAGGCACTTTAATGTGTCTAAAAGGACAGTCACCACCTTTAGAGCACATACCATTGCGTTGAAAAAAGACACATATCGGCCTTGATGCTTCAGCTGCCACATCATGTCGTAGTTTGCATTTAGGATCGTTGCATGGTATACCTCGTCGAAATGTAGGACATATTGGTGTGTTAGAAAGATTCTTATCTTGAACACGAACAAGGCCAATGTTTCCCTTTACTGTTGGTCTTCTTCCTTGACCTCTACCTCTGATTACTCTTCCTCCCCTTCCTCTACCTGTATCCTGATAACAAAAGTCTGTCAATGTTTTCTGTGATGTAATATTGTTTATATCTTCGTCTTCGGAGTTTGAAGCACCACCTTCCTCTTTCGAGATTGATAGATTAATTCGACGAGGTCCAGAGGTTCCAGTGTGCTTTCGTTTTCTAACAGGTGGTACCCTTTCATCCTTTCTCGGAGTGATCTTCATTTCTGATACAGTTTTCTGGCGTTTCCAAGAATTGTCCCCATTGTGTGCAAATACAGCATGCTTTCTATTACTATCATCATCATCTATTTCTGATGATTGTCGTTTCCATGAATTAGATTTGTTTACTGAAGAAACATGTGTTGAACTTTTAGATTGTGTTGATACACTGACACTCTGTTTCATATCATTTGTTTTCGAAGTATGTGGTGTAGAATCCACTTTAATTGTAGTCTTTTCGTTACCAATGGTATCAGTATTTGCCGAAGCTTCATTTGAATGTTCTTCTGTGATATTACTTTTACTTGAGTTTGTGGACACCTCTGGTGATTGTCGCTTCCATTTATATGAGCTTGCAGTAGATTTGGAATTACCGTCCGTTATAGACTTTGTTGATGTAGATGCATTTGATTTAATAGGATAACAAGCGCTTGATGTACTACCCTCCTTTAAACCATTGTCATCATCATCATTAGGAGATTCTCTCACCCATTTTTTGTTTGTGTGTTTATTATTAGGATACCCTTTTGATCTACCACTGCCACCGCCGCGGCCACCTCTTGCATATCCTCTACCTCTTCCGCGTCCACGATATACTCCTCTACCCCTCATTTCATCTTATTGAAACGATCAACTTCCTCCTCCAACTAACCCTCTCTCTCAGTCTCTCAACTTATGGGTTGTTACCTATCCTGGATGCTTACGTGTGTAATCAATGTTTAGGTAAATTTCTGATCTTAGTCGAACACACAACAGAAAACTCACTCACTCTCGGCCGTTGAGAGTTGAGTTGCTCATATTAAGGCGTGTGGTTGTTCATCATAATACTAACAGTGTACTGGTGAGTGTTTATACTTGTGGTGGTTGGTATTGATCGTTTTTAGTATGTTTTTTGCATCACTAATGGCGGTTTTGGTGATTGGAGGGAATTAGTGCACCGACACCACATTTTGCAATGTTTATAGTTTGTTGTGTGTATGATGATCAATGTTGGATTGTTTTGCAATAGAAAAAGGATTGTGCTCTATATATCTCATATGTTATGTACATAATTTATCTGAATCCTAATCTCTTTCGTTTATTTACTCTCTCTCACAGATATTGAATTGCAACTAACCAAATACAAATAACAACAAACAAATACATAGAAACATGTCGAGTTTACCACCATCTCCAGTAACACATGCCTTTGCCGGTATAGAATGGGATCCTATGCAAAAGCTCCGTCTATCTAATGAGGAGAAACAATTATTACGATCGGCCGAGGCCAACCCAATTGATTACACACTCAACAATCATGAGGAAAGTACAGCATATGTTAAAGTAGTATTAAAGGTACTTTCCGAGGCCAGTGGTGCCAGCGGTCCTTCATCGAAAGTTTCACACGTCAAGGGATTATTACCAGAAGATGAGGCACTTCAATTACTATACACTGACCCTATGGGAGTTGTTACACATTATGCTATTACAAAGTTATATGATATTGTAGTTTGTTTAAAGGATAAGAAGATTGGTAGTGAAGTTTCCATGGGATCAACATTTTATAATGATGAGGATGGAAGTTTAATTGATGAGTGGAGACCTTTGTTACGGGTATTACATCTGGGTGGCTCTGGTGATGCATTTGCTCAACGTGAGTTTTGTTTGACTTCATATTATGATATGTACGTTTATATGTGTATTTTCTAACTATCCTCGCTCTACTGTATACCATGTAACAGGCGGTGCTGCATACTGCCTTGCATATATTCTCATGGCTGGAGTTCCGTCTCAACGATTTTCAACTGATAGATCTCACAAAATTAACCATGTTTCAGTTGAGGAGCCTCTCCAGGCACTTATTTCATGGATTACATCTCAACTTCAATCGTCATCCTCCTCATCACTCTCATTGGTCACACCCACTCTTACTGCAATTATGGGTTGTCCTGAGGCTCGTTCGAGGTTTGCCAACAGTGGAGGTATTGGCTACCTCGCACGACATTTGCGTAATGGTGCCAAAGGAGGGAAAAGTAATGCCACTGTACAACAATTATATGAATTGACATTTTGTATTTGGGCTCTCACTTATGAATGCAATGGTTCATATACTATTCGGGCTACATTTGCACGGGATCACGCTGTACACTCTCTCGTAGACTTGGTATCTAGCGCTCCCAGAGAAAAGGTAGTGAGAGTTGCACTGTCAGCATTACGTACATTGGCTCAGTGCACAGCTGAGACAGCCCCAGGTCCATCGGCGAAGAAGGAGGTGACCGGATCTACATTTCTAAATGAAATGATTGGATGTGGTTTGATGAAGTATATTGATCAAATGAGAGAGCGTCAATGGACTGATCCAGACATTGTGGATGACTTAGATGTGCTACACAAACTGATTCATGACAACTTCAAGGAGATGAGTACTTGGGACGTGTACCTTGCTGAAGTTCAATCAGGCAGTCTTGAATGGGGCTTCCTTCATTCTGAAAAGTTCTTCAAAGAAAATGCTACAAAGTTTGAAGGACCTGATGGAGACTTCTTTGTTGTCAAGGTATGTTAGTGTTGTATGGATGCTTCCCTTTTTTCTTTCTGAATCTATAAACTTACCACACTTCTATCTCTTTTAATAGATGCTTGTTGCATTGACTGCCAGTAATGATGAAGAAGTTCAAGCAATTGCATGTTATGATATTGGTGAATTCGTACGTCACTATCCCAACGGCCGATCAATTGCAAGGAGTCTCGGAGCAAAGGATATTGTGTTGAAGCTTGTTGATCATTCAAGCAAGGAGTTATCACGTCATGCCTTGACGGCAGTATCTAAGATGATGGTTCAAAATTGGGCTGCTGTTCACTAGACTACTTACTGCTTCAAGTTGCTTATGGATCATCAAGCATTGTCGTTTATATGTGTTGTGTGTTGATTTAGATTATTGATGTGAGGTTTTGAGAGTATCCTGTTTTAGAGAGTTGATAGGATTACTAATAACTTATAGATTTCATTACTCCAGGAAATCATATCATAAACAAGGGAGAATGCAGTAGATGCAGCAAACATGCTCAAAGTCCGTCATAGGTACATATGTGCCCCCTGCCCAGATTGCAGGTACAAGTTGATAGGTGTATTAGTAGGTATCCTTCGGCCCAAAATCTTACTTTACAAAAAAACATGAGAGTGGTATTAGACTTGCCTTGTGATATGTATCAGTACCATAGAGACACTAAGAACTCTGCCTCATTGCCCTATCAAATAGCTCATAATTGCCTCATATTAATCTGTTGTTGTATGAATTAGATATAACGTCATGGGCATCCCATCAATTGTAAGTGAACAAAGATAATATTTGATGTGTTCTCAAATTGCTTCATTATGTCTTATATTGTTGTACCATCATTCTGAAAGAATTATGATTTAACCTATCTTCTCACTGCATATCTGAATGTTTATTCTCTCTGCAACATATCCATACTCATACAATGATATAGAATCCCGAAGAGGTAGGCACCACCGGTTTAGCATGGCTTTTGATATCTTATGGTTATGTTCTATACTTTGCATCTAATTTGATATCAGAAGGATCCGATCTACTGCTACTGGTACCGTCTCTTGCTGGTCTTGTTGGGGGTGTAGGTAAGAGGATGGCTGTGTAAATGCTTTGCTTACAATAAATGATTTTCAATGGTATATCAAATCAACTAACATATACAATATTTCTTCTCTAGTCCTTCCTCTATTAGGTGCAGTACCTGATGGTGCTATCATGTTATTCTCGGGGTTGGGTGATGTTGATAAGGCGCAAGAGACATTGTCTGTAGGTGTAGGAGCTTTGGCAGGCAGTACAATCATGTTACTTACTGTGCCTTGGGCAATGTCTGTATACTATGGAAGAGTAGATTTTGTTGGTTCAGACAACGAACCGAATTACAAAGGCAGTCCAAAGTTAAAGGAAGGGCAAGGAGTATGTGAATCATTGCACACTTCAGGAGTAGCATTCTCTCCTGAGATTAATCATGGCGCCAAAATGATGATGTTGACTACATTGCCATATTTTCTTATTCAGATTCCAGCATTCTTTCTACACGGTGATCGTCAGGAAGTATCAGATGGGGAGCATAATTGGGCATTATCAGGGTTTGTTGTATGTTTTGTATTCTTCATTGCATATATGTATACACAAGTGAAAATGTCAAATGATACCGCGCACAAACTTAGGCGTATTGCAGTCATTAAAGAAAGTTTGAAGAAGGGCGCAATGTCTCTATCAGGAGCTTTGGCAGAGCAGGTGAAGGATCTAGAAAAGAAGGAAATGCACCGAAGAGTAAGTCAACAAGAGCTAGCTGGTGAGAACCAACCACTTAATAAGAGCTTCGACTCTGGAGAGCTACCATTGGAACCATCAGCTGAAGTTGTAGACTTATTAAAGGGTATATTAGGAGAGGCCTTCCGTGGATATGATCAAGATGGCAATGGTACTTTATCTAAGAAAGAGTTTAGTCTCTTCTTGACTGATTTTCATGAAACAATCCAATCAGATCATCTTGACAGAGTCTTCTCACAGTTTGATGCTGATGGAAGCAATACAATTGATTATGACGAGTTCATTGCGGCATGTTATATTATAATCACAGAAGCTGACACTCATGAGAGTGATAAAGAAGAGAAAGATTTGGATACATCAACACGTAGTGAAAGGGCAATGTCGATGCATATTGCTCCTGTTGCAGACCATATTTTTCATGACGATGAAGGCGGCGACGAAGAAGAGGAAGAAGAAGTACCAGAGGATTTTACTCATCTCTCTCCTGAAGCTCAACAGACAGCAATTAAACGTCGTGCATTCACAATGCTTTTCATTGGGACTGCCATGGTTTTGATATTCTCAGATCCAATGGTTGACGTTTTATCGGTAACAGCAGAGCGCGTCGGAGTACCAGCCTTTTATGTATCCTTTATACTTGCACCGTTGGCATCCAATGCTAGTGAAGTAATTGCAAGTCAATATTATGCACAAAAGAAGACACGCAAAACAATAACGGTATCATTAACAGCTCTGGAGGGGGCAGCATCAATGAACAATACCTTTTGCTTGTCTATATTTATGGCACTTATATACTTCAGAGGATTAGCGTGGCAGTATTCGGCAGAGACAATATCTATCATTTTAGTACAATTTATGGTTGGAGTTGTAGCTTTGAAGGATAAAATGTCACTGGGTACAGCTATTATTATCTTCTCTTTGTTCCCTCTTAGTGTGGTATTGGTTGCAACGCTGGAATATCTTGGAATGGACTAAATGTGTATTTTTTATTTGTTGATCGATGTTGCGCTCCAGGACATACTTAAATGTGTTTGGAATAGCAATCTAATTGTATTAATATAAATGTGTGAGTAACTCTAACTTACCTTTTGGCGCTTTGCATTACCTTTTGACTCCTTTAATTGCGGTATACTGTCTAGAATCTTTTCTATACTATCTCGCTCTGACGGAATGCTCGCTCCTTGAACCATGATGCTACTAGTACCAACAGCACAACCATATTTCATACCATGTTTTATCATCTCGTTTGAGTCTGTATCTGTATCTTCTTTTGTCTTGCAGCTTAGATAACCATAAAGAAAACCCGCAGCGAAGGAGTCTCCGGCTCCAGTCGGATCGATAGGGTTCAGGATCGGTGTTGTTTCTTGTTGATGTATAATATCTCTATTGTAGATATGTACAGCTCCTTTCGACCCAAGAGTTACTATAACATTTACTTTGTATGCCTCGAAGAAGCTAGCAATGTGGTCCAAGAGATTTGATTGGCTATATTTGTCACTTGAGTTATTGTATTTTGATATTCCTTTTGCTTCAACTTCACTCAAGATTAGAAGTCAATGTATTGTAATAGATCGAGTAGTCCTCCACCCCAATGCTCGGTAGCATCATGCTGAGGTACTAATGAAATGGTCATGTTTTGATTAGCTTTGAGCATTTCTTCCAACTTGCTTTTGAGTTTGCCATCCCAAAACCCTGTGATATTGAAATAACCAGCAATATGTGCATGTTGACGCACGGAGGTATTAGTATTACTTTTACTATCAAGATCTTGAAAGTTTGTAAGAATGTGTTCACCTTCAAACTCATTAATAGTACCCAGGTGAGTCATGAACGATCTTTCACCTTTTGATACTATAACTGCACAATGCCCGGTTGATGTTGCTTCGTTATTTGATTGCATAGACTCATTGGTGCCAAAGAAACATGCAGGTATATCTGATACTCGTCTATTAATCAACCTAATGTTGTGCTTTTGGCAGTGATTTGAAAGTAGCTTTCCATATTCATCATTCTCATTGATCACCGTTTGAAGATTGATATTCGATGTGTTATTGACCCCAAAGTTACTAAGTAGAGAAGAAAGATGCGTTGCTGTATTCAATCCCGAACCTCCAGGAACTTTGTGTATGGGTTGAGTTAAACGAGCATCTCCACCGCGTGATGGCATATCTCCTTCGAGATAGCAATAGATATCTGCGAATGCATCACCGATTATATTGATAGATAGATGCATACTGTTTTGCATGTATTATATCCCTAAGATGATACCAGTCAGAAGAATAATACCGGCCGGCCGGTGGAAGTTTTCGGAAAGTTTTCCAAAAATTACTTAGCGGAAATCAAGGCAACCGGTACTTAAAACTTCGAGTGGATCGACCAAAAATCAAGAAAACTTCGACCGGCCGTCAAAAAAGGATACCGACCGGTATTATTTCCTAACCGGTATTATTCCAACAACTAGATAGGGTAGGATATGTAGTGAATAGCGAAATTTCCAATATAAAGTAATATCGTCAATTTGATGATGGGTTTGTGGTGACTGCGATGCCTCATTCACTTGCAAATTATAACTATGATACTATCAACCCAGTACACATGATGAATGAATGATAAGATAGTCTATACCAAACCTCTAAACATCTCCAAACACGACAATAATGCCGACTACCAGGCGTGTACCAGAACCGGACCACCACAAATTGAAAAAATAAATGAAGAAGGGGCTATATGCAGGCAATATCAAACCTCTGTGTTGTGTAGTATCAATCGATTAGAAAACAGGGGAAGTAGATGCCTCCATATATTCAATATAATAAATAATAACACTTTTGCATTAAAAGGATACCGGTCGACACTCTCATATAAAATTTCTTTGTTGTTGTTGTTCTGCGCGATGGATGTATGATGGTAATTCCGAGATTATCCTTCCTATATACGCTTGTACTTGTATCATTCAATAATATGATAGGTGCATATGTCCCGATATCTCAACTGCGAGTGCGTGGTACAACCTCTTCATTTGCAATAAACAAACCTTTTGGAAATTCTCAGCAACCTTCACCTGTACTAAGAAAACAAACTATTAGTTGTTGGCGAAGAAGAACAAAGGCTTTGTATTCAAGTACAAAAGATAAATCATCATCGGAAGATGTATTACTATTAGACAATGAAGAGGAAAGAGATGATAATATATACATTGAAGATACCAGTTATCAATTGGAAATGGGTTCTACTAATACTACTTCTACCAACAATATAATATCAGAATCATTACCACCATCAGCTCAACTATTTGGTATACCTATACAATCAGTAATTTTACTTAATTTAGTTGCAGTAATATGGGGTACTCAGCATGCTGTGATAAAAGGTGTGCTCTCTTCTGGAGATAGTAATGCAGCATACTTTACATTGGCCCGATTTAGTTTGGCTGCTCTATTGGCATCACCATATACACCGGGTATAAACAGAAGTGATGGCAAACTATCACAACAATCTACAGTGGATACGTCTGATGATAAAGAATCTATACGACTGGCCTGGAGATATGGAATAGAGTTGGGACTCTATATGTTTCTAGGATTTGCCTTCCAAGCGATTGGCTTAGAGACAACTACTGCATCACGATCTGGATTCCTACTGTATCTGAATGTCAAGTTTGTTCCATTCTTTTCATACTTCATCTTTGGTAAGAGAATACAGTTAAGTACATGGATCTCAGCAGTGGTGGCATTTTTCGGCACTGCTTTGCTAGCACTAGATAACAATAATTCAGGTGGCAATGAATTGGAAATGGCCTTTACAGTTGGAGATTTGTGGAGTATTGCAGCAGCATGCTCTTCAGCTCTGTTCATCTTAAGAATGGAAACGGCATCAAAAGCAGTTCCAAACTCTGCTGAGTTGAATGCAGCAAATTTATGGACTGTGGCTTTGTTGTCGGCAATTTGGACATTGGGTCTCTCCTACCAAAACATCGATGCAGACTTCTTTGATACGATTATACTTACAATACAACAAACATTCCAACAGACTTGGTCTACAATAATATCACATCCGATACCACTCATATATCTTGGAGGTGTAACCACTGCGCTTGCAAACTTTATACAGTCGAAGTCATCAAAGGATATCTCGGCAGAGCGTGCAAGTGTCATTTATGCTATGGACCCGGTTTATGGCGCTATTTTTGCCAATATATTATTAGGAGAAACACTAGGAGGCATGGGGCTTGCCGGTGCATCTCTTATTGTAGCCGCAGCAGCGACGAATGCATTCCTTGACTTCAGCGGAGATAGTATAGACGAGACTAAGGAAAAAATATGATTCATAAACTAATATTACTCATGTAACCACATTATCATTAGAAGTTATCTATTTGGACAATCTCTAGCATAATGCCCTTGCTCGTTGCAACGATAGCAACGTCCACTACCTCTTGGTGCTCTCCATCGCTTTTCTTTGCCTTTTCCATTACGGTTACTCCCCCCACCTGCTGAATACGAGAATGTCCCACTACTATTTGTTGTTTGAAACTGTGACATTGACGGGGCATATGTTCTGTTTGCTGTTGTATATGAGCTGCCACTTGTACTACCATTTGTACTATATGTTGGTTTTGGTGTAGTTGCAGTCGTTCCGGTCGAGAAAGTTGGGATTGGTATTCCTGTAGGGTTGCTTGAAGTATCTACATGCCCACCTGCATGCAATGAACACGTCCCATGAACACCACACGCAATGCAGTACTCAAAAGTGCCTTCTCCCGGAATGCTAGCCACTGCAATTGCCCTTCCTGGGCTTAGCAGTTGGGCATCTGATGGTTCGCCTTCCAGATATGAATCAACAGCATCCTTAACATTTGGATGAAATACCCACTGTGATCTAGAATGAAGCTCTAAAGCTGCAGTGAATATAGGTTCCCTTGCTCTTTTTTGCACTTGTTTTCTCTTATCAAATCTTCTCTCAGCTTCATGGCCAGATAAGGTCACTGATGCCATCCCACCTAACAAATTGCCACGCTCTTTGCACATAATGACTTCAGGTAGAGTTCGACCATGAACAGTAGCAATAAGTTGTACCCCACGTTGCGCAATAGTCCGAGCAGCCTCTACCTCGAGTTGAGTGGATATTTCGTCTACAATTATCACATCTGGTGTTTGATTCTCTACAGCTTCTCTCATAATCTCGTGTTGTTTGTTAGGTCTACCGACAGGCATCCATCTTGCTTTGCCTATTGCTGAATGAGGAGAATCGCCATCTCCAGCTATTTCACAAGTTTTGTCAACAACCACAACATTTAAGCTTCTGTCATCCGACAGTATCCTAGCAATCTCTCGCAAGCATGTTGTTTTTCCAACTCCAGGTTTGCCGATCAACACTAATGAATGCTTCTGTCGTGCCATATCCACAAGGAAGGATTTCCATGCCATTGTCTCTACCAATCCTTGCATTGCTCTACCAACACGAACAGCCACTCCTAGTACCTTTTCCGGTACTTTCATTGGATGTGTAATGAGAGATACTCGATGCAGTGTTCCAGTGATGCCCCTTCGTTTTGTCATAGTTATACTGTCCTCATCAGCACCAAAGAAAGCACTAAACATACCTTTGCACGAATTAGAATACATTATATACTGGACTTATATGTAATTCCATAATCACTCACCTATGTCACTTTCATTGCATGCTAATACATATATTATTTGGCATGATATCAGATATACTATCATTCAATTTCAAGAATACAATACAACACTTACGCGCACTTGATATATCTTCTCGACGAGTTGCACCTGTACACGGATCTGCAAATATAGCTTCTGGAATTTGGCCCAACTGAAGATACAGCTCACATAGGTCACCGAGTCGATTATCAAAACGATTTTGTAATTGAGTTGTAATTGCTTTTGGTAAGTTGCTGAAGAGAATGTTCATCTCTTGAGACGAACCGTCTGCCGGCCGAACTCCTGCCACCGGTTGGGCCCATGTTTTAATGACTCGTCCCTGTTGGCCATTTTCATCTGTTGCCATCGTCCCCTTGTTTGTGATGTTTGTGGTTATATTAGTTTAGTGATACGATAATAAGTACCTAGTGTTGACCATAATTTATTGATTTATGAGAGGGATGAGGGATAGGGTTACCCTGCCTATGTATCTACATCCTAGGGATTTAGTTTGACTATAAGGTAAGGAGTAAAATAGTAAAGAGAGAGAGAGAGTACCCCCCAAATAAAACTGATAGTAACATATATTGGTATCACTTATCTTCTTATGTGCTGTTGACTAACTTTTATAAGCAAATAGTCAATCTTAGCTAGCACTGTGATACTCAACACGAATACTCCGTGTTACTTCATGACTCATGTAGCGGAGGTAAGGCTTTATTACCAGACGACGACGACTTGCGATCCTTCGACTTGCCTGATGATGCAGATTTCCTTTGACTGCTGCGCTTACTTGATCTGCTACTACCAGAGGCACCAGTAGAATCAGTTTTCTTCTTCGTCTTGACCTTATCACCTTTAGCCTCTCCCATAACAGCAGGTTCCCATCGTCCTGGACGTGATAAACTCTGGGCACGTCGAAAGCTATTATCTGATGGTTCCGAATCAAACAAGTCAGCGGCGGAATCTCTTCGTCTATGTCTATTCACCTGATGATGATCATGGTGATCTCTATTTCTATTGTGACGGCTGGGCGTGTGACTCCGTCCACGTTTGTAGTATGCGGTTGTTAACCTCTCACTTTGATTCAATTTGTCCTTAGAGGGATGTTTGGGCTTACTGTCGAGAGCATCCTCGGCAACATGGGATTTGATACCCTTCTTATTCTTTGTTTTGGGTGACTTGCCCTTCTTGCTGCTCTTCTTTTGGGGCGAATCGTCCTCAAATGAATGTTTACTCCTCGTTCGTGATGATACCGATCCATCTGCATGGGTATTAGTAGCACTAATGCCACCAGATGAGCCTGTATCCATGACATGTGAAATTGATCCACATAAGCCAGCATCACATGCCTCCAACACTCGAGATAATGGTGAGAAATCCCATGTCTGACCATCCGCGCCGTCTCCTTGATAATCATCCCTCCCTTCTCTACTTAATGATTCGTCCTCGTCATCTTCCTCAACTAATGCCGATCCAGGATGATACCTTGAATAACAATCAAAATTATGCTTCTCCTTCATCCCCGCAACTTCATAAACAAGTACATAGGCCTGTGAACGTAACACCTCATCAATATCAACTTTGGTCACTTCGGCGTCATTAGCCAAATACCAATCCTTACCCTTTCGGACATAGGCAAAGTAATGTCCACAATCACAACTCCGTCCTCGATGTACCAATACCGCCACTAATGTATACGGTGGTGGCTTACCCCTATTAGCCCTGCTCATATATTCACCAATTTCCAACCGTAACGGGAATGCAACATGCTTACTTAATCTATTCAATCGACCATAATTATCATATGCAAATCGTTTATAATTAATAACCAACATGGTAGGCGCCGTTGCCAATTTTAATCCCTTGACTACAACACGCTTAACATTACATCGTGAACATGTTACCATATTATCATGACATAATGTTTCTTCATTAGTAAACTTTTCAAATGCCTCTGCTAATGTTGTTATATCCTCATCAGCAATATCTAATGATAAATCCATATATCTATCACGTGTTAATGATGTTTTATAACATTTTTGACATGTCACTGATGATTCTAATAATCCATCGAATAAACTTGATAATCTTGCATTCTGCCCATGCATCGTCAAGGATGATAATAACGAACGGAAGAATTCATGTGCATCCTCTTGTTGATAGGGACGTAAACATGGTGATATTTTGTTTACCTTTCGTGTTATACTTCCTGGATCGACAACTCTATTCTTATTTGGTTTTGTTGGTAAAGAAGGTGTACCACCGAATATACTACTCATAAAGTTTGTTGGACTAATACTACCTCCCATTCCCCTACCACTCCCGTTTAATCCACCCCTAGTCAAATAACGCTTCTCTTGACGTAATCCCATTGGAGGCGTGGTATACTCTCGTGTTATCTGTGTTAATTCAGTAGTTAACCATGCACATAATAAATCAGCATCACTTGCCTCTTTTTCCTTCGTTTCTAATATTTGTTTTTGACGTGTCGACATTACATGATACATATCGGAATGCATCGTGCCGACTGTACATTCATCATCGTCTAATGTCTTTTTTCGTACGTGCTTTCTATTTCTTGATTTGGATGATGGTGATGTACGTATTATTGGTCCACCTTCTTCTCCTTCTGTATCATTCATTGCCCTTGCCAATATTGCCCTATCCTCTTCATTCATTTCTTCCTCTTCATAATTTGTAAAACCACCAGTCATACCACTTAAACAACTCCCGAATGCACTTCTACTATCCTCACCTGATTCGGATTGATCATCATCATTCACACTACCCGAACCACTACCATGAACTAATAATTTGCGATTAAAGGAATGTCGTCTTATTATATGTGCATTACGTTCATCTAACAAGGCATGTGGAAGTGCCGTACTTAGCAGGCATTGTAATGCGGCGTTAGCGTAACATGTATTACCTACATTTTTCAAGCCGGGTGGTGGTGGCAGTGGTATATTGGATTTTTTTTTTCAAGGTTGTTAATCCGGAAGCATCTATTGTTTCATAATTGGATGTTCGTGAATTATTGGAACTGTGTGAGGTGGTTGTTGCCTCTGTCCCTGTGGAACTTGTACGGCTTCTATTTCTATTATTATTTGATGATGATGGTTTGTTGTTGCCCCGAGTTTTTGAAGAGGTATTATTATTGTTAGCATTACCCTCATCAAAGTGATATACTCGGTCAACTGCTGCACTTCTATTGTTACCATTCATTGATTGTGTTTGTTGTTGGGAGTTAGTGGTATTTATTTTTGAGGTACTTCTTGTTGATCGAGTTGAAGATCTATATCCTCCGCCCATATTATTATTATTGTTATGTTTTATGTTGTTATGAATTGGAGAAGTTGAACTTCTACGACCTCCTCTAAGCATTATATTATAATGGAGTAAACTAATAAGAGTTATTAGTTATAATATTATGTTGTTAAGTTGAGAGGAGAGTTTTTGTGCATAAGTCGTGTTCGTTTAACTTGTCCTCACTCAAATAGTTTATTAAACCACCATACCTTTACTGAAAGCTTTACAATATATGATATGAGAGGGCGGGTACGATATATCTTTACTACTTGGCGTCCTCAACCGACCCTCACACCATTATTCAACATGTTACTTTCGTTGTTTCATTTTTCTCAATCAGTTGAATTAAGACCACGGCCACAATCGAAGGGTTTGAAGGTACCTTAGGGTTAATGGAAGGGATAGGGCACAGAAAGGACCCATTTTCAGCTACAATACGGCACTTCAATTGGAGTGCCCTTCACAACAACAGGAAAAGACGTTGACATATAAATTAAGGTACACTATGTTCATATCAGTAGAAAGCTGTATGCTATTGCCTATTATTTTAAATCAACATTACTTGTTGTAAGGTTCAATCTCATTAAATTTGAAATCCATACTGCCATAATCTTTGTCTTTGACCGTTACCCCCAAAGGCTTGACACTTGTAATTTTCATCGGGACAGGATTCGGGGCACCAATCACAACAACAAGTTGTTTAACTGAGAATTTGTAGTTTACCTTCTTCTTCTTCTTCGCCTTCTTCTTCGTCTTCTTAGGTGCTTCCTTCTTATAGGTTCGATGCGATCGAAGCAGGATAGAACGAGACTGCAATGGCAACTGTTTATCATCATCGATCAATCTTCCAATAAGCACTTCCTTCCTTCCACTCACAGGAAGATTTCGGTATCTTAACTGTACTTTCAATTGTTCTAAACCAAATCCACTCCAGAATGATGGGATGATAGAGGAAGTCTGATATTTTCTTCGAGGCGCTGCTTTCTGAGCTTCTTTTCGTGCTGCTTCTTGAGGGTATGCATATCGCTTAGCTTCTTCCTTTCCACTAAAGCATTTCCCATCTGGTGCTCGAATAGCATATTTGCCACTAGACGATTTATAAGCCAACCATCCTTTGGGAAGATCAGCATAATTTAATGCACAATACTGGTTGGTTTTATCGTCTTTCAATGCTGCCGCGACTCTCAAACGAACGTCTGGTTCCACAAAGCTACCCAAAGTCAATAGACTGGCCGAGAAATCAGTACAATGAAAATCGATGTCATATCCAACCTTCATCATTGATGTAAAGTCGTCAACTCCCAATACGGCTACTAAACAAACTACCTTGAGACTATCAATATCATTCACTGGACTGATCTTCTTGCCTAATCCTACGACACCAGCGCGGATTGGATCACGACACAAGTCTTTTGGCAAAGCATTACGTATCGCCTTCCAAACAGATCCTGTACAGTTCTCGGTACCCTTTTCTAGATTGCCAAATCCTTCCATCTCAATCAATTGTGCATGGAAGATCTTTAATTGCTTGAGTAAAGATGCAGAAGATGATATCTTGGCATTAGTCAACGATCTCATTATTGTAATAAACGATTGTCCATTATTAATTCTCTGTTTGATTGTATATTTAGATCCGGTTCCACGGATACAATGCCAAGATGGTGTGACGAGTATCTTGATAGTCTTGCCGTTGTAGTTGTATTTGTAAAGGGTACAAGCAATGCTCCCATCATTATTATATAGATGATACGTCTTGCTATCGGGTGGTAAAAGCTCTGCCTTTTCTTCATTGCTGAGTTGATTGATTACTTCATCCTCTGTGACGATAATCTTCTTCTTATTGGATGTACTTGCAGCGTCTCTCTTGTTCTTTAGAGTAGTGTAACACCCATCTCTGTAAGCAGATTTGTCTTTTGGCTCAATATAACGGGCTCCGAGAGGTGATTTCTTGTCAATTGATGCAATGGCAGTGTAGATTACTTGTTGAATTACCTCTGGCTTGCCATTTGAGGCAATTGCCTGTCGTATCTCATCTGCCGCTTGTTCGACTGCCTTAAACCCTTCACTACCATATGCATCAACAAAACGATTGAGAGTTGAGCTTCCGTCAAAGAGTGTTTGTATCTCGTACCACTGCAAGAACTCGCCTTTGTGCATCGGCCATATCATTGCTTCAATGGCCAAGATTGTTGCGTCATCAACGCCATCTTGCTTCAACTTTAAAAGGACTGCATATGCACTAGACTTCTCGGTGGTCCATGATAAGACATGGTCAAACTCTTCCGTATCAGACACCTCGGTTGTAAACTCTTCATTGCGGTCTGATATATCTTGAGGCGGCGACTGGCAGATACCACGGACAGTAGTACTGCCAAGGTTGAGTAACTTCTCCAATACTGGCCCCGGAGAACAAGAGAACATGGATGATAGAGATGATTCCATAAAGAAGTTCGTTCCTTCTCCTTTTGCATCTTCTTTGTTGTCGTTGTGCACTTGAAGTGATGGAATAATGAGAGCAGAAAGCTCTACAATCTCTTTTAGAAGTGAAGACTTGTCATTCATCTTCATAGATTCGGCAAGGTTGTAGAAGAATCCAGCCACATCCAACATCTTGGATATATCAATCTTATCCTTCTTCTGTGTTACTGTATTAAAGAAAGGTAGAGATGAGAAAAGGTGAGGAACTGGGGTTCATTCTAACGTCCAGGAAGCCAAAAGAAACAACTCCCAAGATAAAACTTACCAGTTGCACCTTCCTCCTCTTCCACCTCGTGTTCAACACTCCTGTCAGTAGATGAAGGAAACAGTTGCTCCCAGATTCGTCTGAGAATTCCCTCTACCTTGCGGTTAGATATCCCAATCTTCCACCGGCCATTGATGATATCATTCAAATCCTTAAGTAGCCGATACTGACCTCGTAGCTCCCCCTTTAACTCGTTTAGTTTCCTCAGCCGAAACTGCCCATCATCATTACAGTCTTCACCGATGATTGGATGTATCTCTTGCAAATGGAGTAATCCAAGTATTGATGAGAGACCCCAAAGTTCCTCCTCGGCATCTGAAATAGGCCCTTTCCCTTCTTTCCTCATCTGCGTATGAGTTATATCCATAAGATATACGAATTTGCTCTTTGCATCATTCAACTCCTTTTGATGCACGAGAAATGGATCGTTTGGCTTTGTAGATTTAACATAATCAATCTTGGTATACTTCTCTCTCATGCCATTCCATATGACACAAAAGGAAGTTGTCCCGTGCTCTTTTCGAAGTTTTGTGAAGATTGATGAGAGGATAGGTCCAAGTTCATGACTCTGCCCCCAAACATCCGGTATCACCAGCAATGAGGAAGGTGTTTCCAATTGTAATGCGCACTCTGGTGGTTGTGCCAATTGAGGGGCGACTTGAACTTGTATCGGCTGTGGTGGATGCTCTTGTTTCAGCAAAGGATCCGGTGAAGGATCAATGCATGCTCTCTTCTCTGCATTCTCGTTCACAAGATTGTTGTCCAACTTCCTCTTTCCTGGGACTTTATCCTCTAAGTTTACATGTGTAGTTAGAATAAAGGAGAATGAGATATCAGTACTCAAGCATTATAAATTTAATCCAAATACTAAATACAATACACAACATAATACTTACCATTGCCGTAAAGATGGCTGTTTAATCTAGCCTCATTAGTTGTAGTTGGGGACGTGATATCGGCAGCGTTGATATTGTTACATTGGATATACCTTCTAGATGTTGAGATGCATCCAATGCATTCACATCCATATCTGTATCACCTCCACTATTTGAATCAACATCTGCAGTGTTTAAATATTTAAGATTAATGGTATGATAATAAACACAAACAATCAATAACATACACAAACAAACACTTACCAACGTCCATAACATTATCCCCAACACCTTCCAAAGATGATGGAGCAGTTGATTGTCCTTCTTTTGTTTGTTCGTATATGTGATTATCAAACTCCAGGGTATTAGCTACATCATTGGGTGATATATTTCTGGATGTTACTACTTCCTTTCGTGGATGAACATTAATATCACCCGATATATCGTCACCAAACTGTTCCCCGGGATTATCAACATTATCCACCTCACCGCTTTCGTTTGATTCCATCAGCTTATCATCATCATGATCTGATTCATCAGACCAATAACCAACTTCCTTTTTGGATGATGAAATGTTATCTTCTACATTGTCTTGAGAATTTAAAGACTGCACATATTCAATACTATATTCATCTAAATCAAGCAACTCGGCATCATGCAATAATGCAAAAACATTTTTATCGTCACCATCATCATCATAATTTAATACCGAGCGTAATATATCATCACCGCCATCTCCTTTTGAACTGAAACGTTCTGCCAATTCATATTTTATGCAAGGAAGTTTACTTCTCTCAAAATCAGCCTCATTGCAATCGCACCAAAACTGGACTCCAACTAATTTGCATAAATATTCTACCTGTCCAAAATTAAGGTCTTCGATAATACCACGGCATGATTGTAGTAAAGGTGAATCTTCTTCCTCCTCGTCACTCTCTTCATGGTGATTAGCAAGATTTTCATTTGGTTGATTATCATTTGCCTGCATTGTGAACAGATAAGGGTTTCGATTCCCTAGTTGTGTTGCAGGAGATAGACGTATTACGGATCAAGTCGAATATGTGGTAATCCTGTATGGATAGTATCCTATGCAATTAATAGAAGATGGTCTACGGTCAACCTGTTTCAATAGTTGAGTTGATTAATAATATAAATCAACTGTCAAGATACCGCATCATTTTTCCAGCGATACGTTTCATCGCCAGTACTTAATGAAACAGGAATAAAGTTGCCAAACAGTAATAGAGCAATTAAAAGTAGGCCAGTTCATTGACACATTTGTTGTGCCTCTATTAGAGTGGACATCGGTACACAAGCGGATTAGGAGGTAATATATTGAAAGCGGATTAGGAGGTAAAGAATATCAGCAGTATGAATTGTATTCGTCAACAGCTCAGTAGATCTCCAAAGTTACGGCTTTTTACGAAACATTATCGTCGACTCTTTGCAACAAACATCAATAGAACATCACCACAAAGACAAGGAAATGGTATACCTCTCTACGTCATCTTTGGTGCTGGTGTACCCATTGTTGGACTCTCTTATGCATTTATTATTTTTAGCTTCAGTACATGTATACATTCATTTCTTGTGCAAATTATACTTCTGTCGTCTCAATCTTACCTTCCTCAGTCTCTTCTGTAGTCCTTAGTAGCTCTTCAGGACTTAACAACTGCCCTGACGGCTTGGCATCTCTTTTCGCCGCTTCCCTCATATCCTTAGCAAGACTGTCATATTCCTGAGCTAGCTCGATATTGCCATCAGCTGTAGCGGCTGTAGCTTTTGCTGCAATATCCTCCATTATTGTATCTGTTTGCGGGTGAGGTGTTTCTAACGTGTCACTACTAGCTCCCAACTTTTCAGGTGGGCATTTCCTATTTATTCCTGCCTTTTCAGGTGGGCGTTTCCTACTAACTGCACTCTCTACTACATGAACTTTACAAAGCTCATCATCCACAGCTTCCTGGATTGCTGTATCAATTTCAGCATTCAAAACACCCCATTTAGCTTTTAACGCTACCTCTTTAATTTCTTTATTGCGTTTCTTCCTTCGTTCGAGGGATTCTTCTTTACTTGTCTCGGGGGTAAGCTTCGTTATCAAATGAGGTTTAATTAACTGACACATATGGCGTTATGAGTAATATTATATTCACACACAAACAAGACGCAAACATTTAAACTTACCGATGCCATTGTGGTAATACTAACTGTTAGCGTTCCCAATAGAGATCTCATTGTTTCATCCAATGTATATGCTCCTCGTCCTGCACCTCCAATTGGCTTACAATGTTTTGTGGTATAATCCCACACAGCACTTTGTACTTCTTTTACTGTTAAGTTATCTTTTCCAACAAAGTCTGCCATTTCATTTGAAAGTTCATAACTAGTATTGATATATTGGAATGTGTTTATTCTTTTATTGGGTGCTTCTTCCTTATCTTCACTAAATTTATCATTGATATAATTCATTATTTGCTTTCTATTACATCCATGATTCTCGTTTATTGTGGCCATGGCATTGACGACATGCTCCAAATATGATCTATCATCAATACTGATTGAAACAATATTTGCATAGAAATCAACATGTTCAGGCAATACTTTGAATGTAACATTATCATCTATATATCTTGAATCCAATTTTGAAATTACTAACTTACTTCCTTTTGATTTAGTATTAATTTCACCACCATTACGTTCAACAGCTTCCATTGCCGCCACTTTTGCTGAGTTTTTGTTTGATTTAATCTCTTCAACAGTTAGTTGTAAATTTCGTGTTGTTTCTAAATATTCCTGACCAACCTTAAGTGCTAATACAGCATCATCCCTATTCTTGTAAGTTCCTAAATTGGCGTCATTCGAATGGTACCATGCCCTTGCTTGCCAACCACGGAGTTGTTGTCTGATACCGACAGTACTTTCTCCGCCCTCACCTGTCGTCTTGACCTTGGCACGCGTAACCTTCTTCTTTGATGAAGCCTTTTTCTTTGGTGTAGTCTTCTTTGGTGTAGTCTTCTTCTTCTTCTTGGTGGCTGTAGATGATGGCGGTTCTGCTCCTTCTTCCGCCCATACTAATTTCAAACTTTCAGTAGGCATTATTATATTATATTATATTATATCAATACAACACGAAAGTATGCAGGTAATATAAGAAGTGTTGTGCTAGTGGAGTATCAGCGTTGAGGTAGAGTATAATAGTTGGAGTATCAGCGTTGGGTGGAGTAATAATCATGCGTTAAGGATAGGAGTATATTTACTGGAAGTCATCGTGCGTTGAGAAACATATATACCTCTTGGTGTCATATTTTCGATTGTGTTTGTGAGTTGACAGTCGAAGTCAGTTACTAGTAATAAAAATACCCTAACAAATATATCAAACAAATCAATAACAACAATGGTTGATACCGAAGAGGATTCTAAGCTGCCAGCAAAGGCATCAAATGAAAGTGAGATTGAGGATACCATCGCAGCAAAATCGGTCAAACCAATTGATAAAACCCCACAGCGATTGCGAGACGATCAAGTAGGAGAAGTAGAATTTGGAGAGGCAGATGATGACATCCCATTCCGCAGCTCGGTTAGTCGTCCTATTGGTAATCGAAACAGAATTAAAACTGGACAATTACCTTCAATTGGACAATCACAAAAGCAGAAGCAAAAACTACCATCGGTACCTCTTGTGCATCAACCAACTCCCCTTGAGACTGAAGACCATTTCATTCAACGTGATGAACTGTCTCCAGTATGGAAAGCAACTACTTCCACTAAAGATGTAACTGTTGATGTCAAATATGATATGCATGATGTACACCTCCTTGGGATTGGTATTACACTTGAAGATATACATCATGAGATAACTACACCACAAGCAACTACAGCATCTACCGCTGTATCAAATAATGCTGTTGCTATTCTCAGTATTGGAGAAAATGCACCTCATAGAAATGATATAAGGAAAGGAGATATAGTTGTTGCGGTTGATAGGTCATCAACTGCAGGACTCGATTACAAACAAGTAAGAGGAAAAATCGAAGAAGCAAAGGATCGTGTCACAAGCAATACCTTCATTAGTGCAAAAACTCAACAAATGCCATCTCTTACAATAAGTTACACCAAAAGGAATGTTAAAGTATTTCATGCTACAAAAGGTGAAGACAATTCTTGTCCAGGTGATAACAAACCTATAACTACGGCTGATCTTCCTATTACCGATCAACTACCTGTCAAGGAAAATGGTATATATGTCAGATTACCAGATATTAGTGATGATGAAAGAATCAAACTTGATGAATTAGCTCAACAATCATCCATTAATCTTGTACAAACATTAACTCATGTGAATTGCAGCCGCATTGGATATACCGGTTCGCCAAAGAAACGAATGCAAAGTGCATTAGGTGGATCAAATATTGACTTTCGTACCATTTTTATCCCAACAGACAACAACAAACGGTTAGAGCTCTTTTGGTTGTATTTAATGACATTGAAAGGAAAGCGTGAAAAGACTACTACGCGTGATGTCTTCCATCTTTCAACATATGATGTTGTACTTATCAATGAAGCCTCAAAGTATTATGAAAAAAATGGTATCCTAGTTGTCAAGGTTCATGTTGAATGGGATGGACACCCTGCATCACATGGTGAGACTATTGATGTTGACATCAAGACATTTCAAGATTCAAATATGTATAATGCCTTTGTAAAGGATTTCGGCACGGGTGGAGTGAAGAAACCTATGAAGAGTCATCAAGATTTAGATTATCAGACAAAAAGAAAGGCCATCTTTGATATTAACTTTGACAAGTTATGCAAATACATGGATGAGAATAATGGCGATTCTCCCCATAGCGGTCGTGACAAGCTTGGTTCGTGGTATCATAATCAAAGAGTGCAGCTCGCTAAGATGAATCCAAATGATGCTTACATGCGAGGGAAGTTTAATGAGAAGTCCATTCACTTGCGCACAAATGATAGCTACCACGAACAATTGACGAAGCAGCTTGCTTCTTATGTGGAGAGATATGGACGTAGTCCTCGCTACTATCGAAATCATCCACCAGAGGAAGACAAAGTAGGCAAACATGAACTCAAGTTAGGAAGATATCTAAAGGGACGACAAAGATATTACAAGAACAAGAATGATGATCAAAGTGATCCAAACTTGGCAATCCTCAAGAGATGCCGACTTCTTGAGCCCCCTCCTTCATCTAATGACACTGCTTGGGAAGCAAAGTATAATGAGTTGAAAACGTACAAAGCCAAGCACAGCACAAACCCTCCCTCTGATTCGAAATTATATTCATTTATTACAAATCATCGTAAGATGATGAGAGATGAGAATATGACTATCTCACGGCTTAGAAAATTGAAACCTAGGATTGATAAGTTGAATGCAATTGGTTTTGACTGGGAACCTCGCAAGAAGAAGAGGAGGAGGGATGAACCGGAACAAGTCGAGCCATCTTCAAAAGAAGACGAAGAGGAAGGTGAGACGAACACAGAAGATGAAGGTACAGCGAATGCAGAAGAGGAAGAGAGAATGGCAACAAGAGGTGCTATCTAGTAGTAGGGAAAGATCATTAACAGATACATCAATTATTATAGCTGTTTAGATAATGTTCCATTTACTAATCGTCGTCGGTGAGTTGATATGTGCATATGATATGCACATATGATATGCACATGTACTATATCCTTTGTATCCTTATATTTATATGTTGGATGCGTCTTTTGCAATGAACATATGAGTAATATGTCCTTTGCAATGAACAGTAGAATATGTATGATCCCAAACTCCTCTTACCTGCATCTATTTAGACTTCTTGCGACCAGTGCAGATTGGGAAGCAAATATGGGACACGATCAATATAAACAATTACTTCAGCAATATAAAGGAGATATATTACCAAAAGATCATAGAGCATCTGTTACTGTACAAAGAGTAGGGAGTAGAATTGCAGCAGCTGCACAAAAGTGTTCCAAAGAGTGGGGTGTACAATCAACAAATAATAAAATTGGTTCTCCTTTTACATATACAGTTGTACGAAGTGAAGATGCAAATGCATTTGTTTTGCCGGGTAATCATGTCTTTGTCTTGACAGGTCTCTTCAAGTACTGTCATGATGAAGATGAATTAGCATCAGTTCTCGGTCATGAAACTGCTCACAATTTAGCAAGACATGCAGGCGAGCGTGTGTCTGAAAACATACTAATGACAATTATCAAAAGATTGGCACTTGTTTTGGATCCATCGGGTATATTGTTTGCATTCTTAAGTGAGATTTAGTGTATATGAATGTCCACAAATGGTTTGATATGTGCAATCCGACCCTCACACCTCCAATCATAATGTCCTTCTCTCTCATGATATTACAGTTCCAGCGGAGCAATTATTGTATACCTTGCCACACTCTAGAGAGCATGAGATGGAAGCTGATCATATAGGCGTCTTATTGGCAAGCGAGGCTTGTTATGATCCAGTAAGTTTGTTTGAGGCTTTCTATTACTTTGTTCATGAACTATACCACTCAACTCTTCTAATCTTCTTTAGAGGGCAGCGAAGAAAGTATTCTCAAGAATGAAGGATGATTCAGATCAGGCAACACCACCTGAGTTTATCAGTACTCATCCTGGGTATGAGACTCGATTGACGTTATTTGATCAATGGATGCCAGAAGCTTTGAATAGATATAATGAAGACGGGGGTAGCAAGTGTCGATTGATACGGGATGAAATGAAGAGGGCAAGAAAGTTAGCAGCTCAGGTCCATGACAGCAAGGAAGGTAGAAGAAGATAGTAGTGTAATCTTAAAGTACATACATATATTACTTCATACCCTTTAAGATTGGATAATACAAAACTTTAAACTCTTCACATCTTCAAAATTTTCAACTTCCTTTTGCAGGTTGTTCATAAATAGTCAAGGCTTGGTCTACTTCCCGTTAAAAGGTTTCAAGGAGACAACCCAATACAGTATAATATTGGCAAAGAACTAAACCAAACCTTCTCCTTAATAGTAGTTGTTTCAGGTTCATTCAGCAGTTTTGACAGCTCCTTGTGGATTTGCCCCCTCCAATACATTGAGTAAAATTGGCCTGAATGAGTAAACTGTATCCAAATCGGTCTTTGTCGTCATCCAACCCAGTACATTTGGAAGCATTAGTAAATTATCCGGGTTCTTTAAAAACTCATTTGGCTCAAGCTTTGCCTTATATTTCTTTTGCACCATCCTCTTTAACTTTTTAGTAATTGCATTCTTAATAGTTTTGCTGCGTAAATTTGTGGCGCTGGAGGAAAGTACATCATTCAACACCGCTGGTCCAAACACAGCCCTTGGATTGTAAAAGTATGTTTGAAGGACATGATTGCAGTTTTCCATTGCAGTAAAGCTTGAATCATCATAAATTGCATCTCGCAAAGCCTTTTGTCCAAATGGAGAGATGTTGTTATTATCCAATATGAGCTCTTGCATTGTACGATTTTGTTTCAACATACGTGCAATTGCCACAGCGCCAACGTCTTCAATGTTATTCTCCTGTAGCATAACGTGCGTAACTGTTGTATTCTTTGCCATAATCGCAGCAAACGTGATGGTATCGGCACCACCAATACGGCACATGTTTAAATCTAACTTCAATAAACTTCTAAATGTATGTGCCTTCTTGCATACTGCCATTGCATATCGACCATCATATGCCAAGATTTGTGACTGTGGACCAACACTAATTTTCTGTACTCTTGTATGTTTTAATGCATCTAATATGAGTTGTACATGATCCATTGAGTAGTTGTATTCACGTAAAGTAACACGTTTGATCATGGTATTCCCATGGAGTGCATCAGCCAAATCCCCAGCTGTTTCTATATCACATAGTATATCACCAAGGGCAAGTTCAATTAAACCTAATAATATAATTTGGTGATGATAAGAGTAAATGGATCAGTATTAGTTTTGCAAACACAATACAATATTAATTGTGTACCAACTTACATGGATCATTTGTTCGAACTTTATGAATGGTTTGCGTGTGTGATGGTGGGGTTTCCCTATGCGCCATAATATTTGTGCTTATTTGTGGTTACGAGATGAACTGATTTTCTAATTATGAGAGTTGTGAGTTGAGAGTGTATATGCAGTCAGTATCTAAACGCCACCGGCACTCAATAAATAGAGACTCTTTGTGTAAATTGTGGTCTAATCAAAGCAATAGAGGTCCTAATTTGTTGTGTATTGTGTCTTCAATAGGAGTAGGTGCATGCAACGAGAGACGAGAGATGATTTTATGAGAGTTGACTGCAACAAAAAATAGGATACCTTTTGCGGACCTGAAATTTATTGTTGAGTGTTGACAGTAGACTATTGTATGACTATTGATAAGAGGGTGTATTATTGATATTGAATAGAAGGTTGATAGCCACTTGTTAATTAGATATTGTGATCAATTATTTCTATTAGGAAATATCTAATCGTGTTTTATTTGCAGCCGCTACAAGATACACATAGTCTCTACAAAATAAAATACACTTATTGAGTGTTGGTACAATACAATAGTTTGTATTGATAAAAGACTATAAGGTTGATATGCCACTTGTTAATTACAACACACCTGGAGGATCTCTCCAAACTGGATGCACTGATAGTATAGCCACCGAGGATATCAATCACATCGCACAAACACAGCAGCAACAACAACAACCAAATCAAAATAACAATGACGATCAAAGTACAATACCAAATAATACAACACAACAAACTGAAGAAGTAGAAGAAGATGACGATGGCGCCGATCCTTTATTCTCATGTCAATGTGATTCAGCTCGTACAATTGCTACATTATTGTCATGTTTACGTCGTGTAATAACAGCTGGTAATAATAATGCAACATTTGCCAATTCACACACACAAAGTGGTGCAACGCAAACACAGAGAGGTGGTACACAATCAGCGGCAATATCAGGCGCATCTGCTAACAAGATACAACATGCTACGGTATATGCAGGACCCAATGGACTGACATTTCATGTACAGCATGGATTAGCTAAGCAATCACAATGTTCAGTAGATTTACCAAAAAACATGTTCAAGGAATACTTTGTTGGTGAAGAGGAAGTTTGGTTAGAGGATAGTGATGATGAAGATGGTAACAATAACAATAATGGAAATAATAATAATGGCATTTCTCAACAAACAGGGAAAACTAAAGAGATTATTCAAGGAGGTGAATTCGGTGTCAATCTCACAACAGTATTGGAATGTTTTAGCATTCTCAGTAAGACTGGGAGTAAACCATCCTCTGCCACAACTAGTACAGCTGGTGGTGGACATAGTGGCAAGGGGAATAGTAGTAAACATTTGGGTGAATATGCATCATTGTCTAATGTGCCATTGTGCATGTCATATGATCGGGGTACTGCCACTTTTCATTTGGAGTTTCTAGAGGGTGGATCACTTGCTACCTCGGGTGGTGATGCACATGCTGCTGCCAGTATGGGTGGAGGTGGATGTTTGGTTACATGTGAAGTACCGGGTGTGGAAGTATCGGATGATGTAGATGCTGGACCTGATAATGAGGGCGATCAAGGCTCGAGTGGTGGTGGTAACTCAGGATTGGCAGCGGCCTTTCGCTCATCACCACTCTTGTGTCGTGCTATACTCTACTCGGATGCATTACATTCAGCAGTAAATGAATTGTATGACGTCCCGGGAGCTAATATTGTACAGGTTTCACTATCTAATAAGGGAATAGAGTTGGGTACAGTTGGACCAAGGAGTGAATGTTGGGTAAATGTACCGTATAATCGTGGACAAGGTGGTATGTATGTTGGATTGGAATGCTACAAGCCCAATGTACCCTTGTTTGGAGTGAATGCTACCTCATCTTCTGGAGGAGATGGTAAAAATATCGTCAGGAGGTATTCGTTGAGTGCATTTCTAAGTGGCATGCGAGGACTCGATATAGGTGTAGAAACTTGTATCAGTGTGAATGCCCGTGGGATGATGGCAATTCAACATCAAGTGGATAGGGATGGATATTACAATTATTCAGAAGATGGTGATGGCGGAAAACCTTCATTTGTTG
>Ga0214480_100187_pt1 | contig 30183 bp, 16 predicted proteins | sample M1_20Mar14CPVII9_3_FD_165042 | JGI IMG/M metagenome (GOLD analysis project Ga0214480, IMG submission 165042) | Marine eukaryotic communities from Monterey Bay, California, United States - M1_20Mar14CPVII9sort6BwellE17 | ecosystem: Environmental > Aquatic > Marine > Unclassified | place: USA... | reverse complement strand
GGGATACATACTTTGATGATGATGAAGATGATGAATATTACAATCAAAGACCACGTCGTGGCAGCAACAATAACAATAGACGAAGGAGACGTCCATCAGTAGATAATCTCGGTACACCACCCCTAACAGGTTCATCACCAGATGATACCTCATTATCAATACCGTCCTCATTTGGACGTGGTGATACAGGATTACGAGTCCCAGCTTCAGTTTCTGCTGCACTACTAGCGGGCGTATTCGTCTTGGGTATAGGCACGGGCGTAACTGTCGATTCACAGATTAATACAAATCCAAAAGATTTAGCAAGTCGAGATGCAGTTGATAAGAATGCACCGAATCCAACACTTTGTACAACATATGGTGCCTCGGCTATGGCATTTGATCAACGTGTATTTGTTAGTTTCAACCCGTTCAATGTATATGTAGCACAAGCGGATGTCAAGCCGGCTTGTGTACTACGTCCATCGAATATTGTACCTGTATTAAAAGAGCGAAAGTTAATTGATGATAATGAAATACGTGGATGTAAAATGAATATGAATACATGGGCATTCGTTGGTGATTTAAATGACCAGCCACAATTAAGTTGTGTCTATAAAAGTGAGGATGCACAGAATGAATTCTTAGAAGATCCAAAGCGTGGTATTGGTGAAGATTATTTAGATGATGATAGGGAAAAGGTTGCAAAGAAGACGGGAAAGATGGTGAAGGATACATTGACTGAAGCTCAGAAACAGAAGATATTGGATATGGGTGATAAGCAGATCGGAAAAGCAGTGTTGTGACAATGTTGTCTCGTGAGTATGTGGTCGTCATGTTTTTGGTAATGCACTGAAGAGTAAATTAGACAAGATTGGAAGATTGGAGAAACATACCTTCCAGCAAGTAAGCTGATATAGCAAGACAAGATGACTATATAGTGTTTCTGAAGAGTAAATTAGACAAGCGAGGTATCTTTTAAGCTCAAGCTTATAATCACTCGTAGATATCATAACCTGTAAGCATATCATGTGAACAATGTGATCTTTGTGACGGAGAGTCTTAGTACCTAGTAGTAGGAGGGCGTACGTGGGGTGTGCAGTAAGTGGGCGTGTCGGCCGTCGGTATCCTCACAAGAAAAAAATACTTGACACCAACAAAACTTACTTTCATACCACTTGCATCGACCACCCCTCACTCTATGTACAATACTTCTACATCCATAATCCATTATTAATATCATTGCTTGCCATAACAGCCAGATAGATAATCCATGCCACTTCCTTGCTCGATCCTCTACTTACCATTGATAATATTCCATAGACGACACGACAGCTCGATAGATAATTCATCAGATGAACTTCAGCGTTTCTTTAATTGGTTTTGTCGTAGTATGGGTGGTTGTCTTTTTTGCACCCACTTCTCTTACGATGTATGAAGTTCCTGATACCAAAGTATATCAAAACAACAAACCGTACTATCCAGAATTCAATAGCAGCTTGAACAACATAACCGCGTCTTTTGCAAAAAACAAGTTAGTTCATACTAGTATGTTTGGCCTTGGACATCGTACAGCAAAGATATCATGCGCTTGGCACTTGACCAAATCACTAAATTTAACACAGATGCATTTGATCTGGCCTGATTGTGGTAGTGAAGGGAAAGGTAATATCTTTCCAATGTTATTTGATAGTAATATAATTCACACAAGCATTGAGCCACAGTCCAATAGTAATAGCGATGCAGTAAGTAAAACAATCTCGGTGGAAAATGATGTTGATGGTTGCTATGGTGCAAATAACTACAAGATACATCAAGTACCTATCTACCGAAACAATACACAATCTTTTGCAAATAAGATATCATCTGATTTGGAATTATATAAAATACTTCGAAGTACATTCAAAGGAAAGCAAGATATCATAAACTTTATGAACAAACACAACTTTAGGGACCATTATGTGATAGGATTACACATCAGACTTGGCAACGGAGAGGGGAGAAATTTCGCTGCACAAGGTAGAGGTATTGATAATGAATGGACGTTTATATACAATCTAGTTGACCTGATACATCACTTTTTGAATGAGATGCAAGTGACACACCCAGATCACCTAAGAAGGAAACCATTGATCTTCTTGGCTACTGATTCACCGAAGTTTCTCACTCATCTTCTGAATGACACTGGTCTTCCTATAGTAGTCATGCCACAGAAACGTGTCGAGAGTGGGGTGACATTTAGTGCATTCAGAGAAGGACATCAGTGTATCAAAGGGTGGTATGATCAGCTCCTAGATAATATTTTGCTATCCTTTTCAGATGTACTTATCGCGGCACGACATTCATCATTTACACAAGGACTGCCGATATCATTAGTGTTTGATCAGGGTGGATCCTTCTGTGAAGTGAGTAATAGTGCCGAAGCCATGACATGCATTGACGATATGAGCACATGGATGTATAGAAACGATGACAGTAAAACACACCATTATGGTATACACAATAAAACAGAAGAACACGTCAATCACGGAGGCGGACATGTGCATTTGCCAGATGTGGTGATATCCAATGAATATAAAAAGGCTGAACAGTTTCTGAAAGTTAAAGGAGGCCAAAATACTATGAAATATGGAGCTCGGTTCAGTCAGAAGTATCGATGGGCACCTAAATGCAAGGATTGTACCAACTTCAATATTATTTCTGAGTAAAGTTAGACTATATAGTGTATACTCATACTATTTACTTTTATGCCATCTTTAACACTAAGAGCCCACTGCATTCATCACATTGTCATAACAAAACATAAGGTCAGATTTATACACAACAGTGAAAAAGAGGTGAGGTATCTTTGGGCTAATGAATAGTAGAAAGCTTGTAGATAGGTAGAGATCTCTAGATATATATGAACTTTTAAGGCTGTACTTATATTGTGAACGCAACTCCTTCTTGTGCAAGAGTAGTACCAAACGTAGTCAGAAAGTGATACATCACATGGAGCCACTTCAAGAAAGAAAAGTCCGTTCGACGACAAGCATTGAAAAATTGTCATCTCTCCCCTCTCCGTTTTGGTATTGAATATTGAAGCATGGCAGAGAGAGAGAAGGCTTCATTTAATGTACATCAGGTGGTCAAGTATTGCTGCAGGCGTATATATAGTATATTGTTTCAATAAAGAGAAGTGGACATACTATATACATACCATACTATACTAAAATTATATCAGTATCAGGTATCATTCTAAAAACTTACCAAGTATCTTGCAAGTATCTTTACAAAGAAAATGATCAACTATTGTATTGCCGCTTTTATTGCAATCGCCAGTGGTAGTGTCGCCAGCGCTGATGAGATTAAACACCTTGCTAAACACTTCCGTGGTTCTATCTCTCACGACAACATATCAAGTGGACGTCGACAGCTTAGCCCGATAAAAATAGATATTGATACCATTTGCAATGAAGAGATCCATCGTGGACGATGCATTGATGTTTGCACAGAGATAACATCCACATGGGGACAACTTGGTGAGAAGTCGAGAGTATACCATCGTGAGTGTCGTGGTGATAGCCGGAAGAAGCATTCGACGTCATCATCAACTAGTAAGAGTGGTAAGGCATATAGTAATGGGAAGACAAGTAAGGGGAGGAAGTCGGCCAAGAGCAGTAGCAGCTATGTTAGATCAGACAGGAGTGGTAGTAGCAGTTATGATGGATTAAAGTGCGATATTCATGAGCTTCGAAATGAGTTAGTTGACCTGCTTCATGGAGATGAGCCCGTCGAGCATCCACGAGAGAATGCTCCTGATGTGATACGATTAGCGTTTCATGATTGTGTAAGTGATCATTGTGATGGCTGTGTCGATTTAAAGAATCCTGATAATGCAGGTCTGCGGGAAATCATGGAACTACTTCTCCCGATTTATCAAAAGTATAAGCACTGTTTATCAAGATCAGATCTATGGGCATACAGCTTTGATTGCAGCGGATATGGCAGTTGTTGGCCATCGTCCAAAGGGACTACACTTTCCATTCACACACGTTGGACGAGAAGATTGTAAAGATTCTGATGAGATGGGCAATGGAGGAGACGATGTTGAGATGCCAAGCAATCACTTGACTCATCATGAGTTGGTCCATTGGTTCCACAAAAACTTTAATTTTGATGCTAAGGTTGGAATTTTTCTGCTGATGAATACATACTAGACCATAGATATTATGCAATGTACGTTGGTCCTGAAGCCGATTGGGAACAAGAGCTTGTTTATAATGACGAGCCCGATATTCCACATAGGTACCAATGGTTTCACGAAAGGGATGGGGAAGTAGAGAGACCAATCTCAACCAATGCTGACATGGCCTTAGTTTACAACTTGGATGCTTACATGTATACCGACGAAGAGGGTAATGAAGGCGCAGTTGACTGCGAAGTCAAGACACCAAAGAGATACAATGCTTACAAGAGGCGGATACTAGCTGATAACAAGAAGAAAGCCTGCCCGATTGCCGATAACACTATCGACTATGTGTGGGAGTATTATGAGAACAATGATAAGTTTTTACTTGACTTCCAAAAGGTCTTTATAAAGATGCTTCAAAAGGGATACTATATTGGACATGACTAAATAGTTATGTGTACTCGATAACAATAACGAGATATCTATTTTATGTAGTTGTTCAGGTTGGATAGAAGTAGACCGCATAAAGATGAATGAGCAGAAGCCCCTAGCTTTATGAAGAAAGGAGAGTAGGGTATCCTTACCAAACGAGATGGGCTATCCTTGGATACCTTTATTATGAGAGTGTAATCCGAGAAATGTTTGGTTGCCAAGAAATCGGCAGTGGAGATTAGAGTTCATATTGGTATTTGCCACAGTAAGAAAGGACGTAGAGTAGAAGTATTAAACAGTAATTCTATATTAATATCCCGTGTCAGTACATAATTGCTATCCACAATGAATATGGAGAAATCAAACCTCCAACTTGCCAAGAAGCAAACTCCAATAAAAGTTGTGGTCAATCCAACCTCATTGGAAGGAGCTCAACATGATGGTTCGAATAAGAGTCTGTCACGTCATAACTCATTCAACAAAGAAGATAATACCAACTCTACATCATCCGATAGCAACAATAATGTAGACTTTATTGGGCCATCAAATGCAGTTAAATCTCTATTCTCATTACCTTACAGTACCGATACTAATGTTAGTGTTGCATTACATAATATTGGTAATGGTACTATATTGTTAGACTCTGCACAAGGTTTTGGTAGTAGTGAGAGTGCTTCTTCGGTTGGTACTAATTCTACTCCAGGGGGTGGTAGACGCGGTAGGCGTAGACAACGTCCTGCAAGTTGGGCAAATAGCATTAGAGAAGAGCAAGAATTAGCTGCTGCTGAGAATGATGGTTATGAAGATGAAGTGAATCAATTGCAATTAGTACAAAAACAGAGAGAGGGCGAGAAATCTATATTAGCTTCTTTATCTTTATTACTTGAGGAAGAAAAGAAGGGTATATCGGATAAACCACCTTTCGAAAGTAGTGCTTTGATTGTCCCATCAGAAAAGGCGATTGTTATTAAAGAACAAGGTGGGGAACCAATAATTACTACTGACACTATGTCAACCAATAATAACAACAATACTGATACAAATGATGACGGTTTACATCATCCACCTCAACATTATATGAGTCATGCAGTAACACCCCCTGCAGAACCACGTCAATATGTGGATTGGAAGTTCAAAAACGATTTGAAATTACTAGTTGCAAGTGATGCAGTTATATATAATAATCATGGTGGGGACGGTATAAATAAAGGGGAGTCAGTTACAATAAGAGTAGCTGATGCTTCGGAGCTTCAGGCCCAAATGAAGTATCATGAGAATATGACCAAGGAGGGAACATTGCTTGCTCAAGAAGAAGAAGATCCTCATGCTCTCCCACCTTCTTCATATGCAGAAGCTTTGATTTCCCCTTCCACTGAAGAAGATGGTACAACTGAAGATGAGGATGAAATGGATAATAATGTCAACAGATTGCAAACATGCATTATTCCTTCAACGGGAGGAGACCTGGCAAATTTGGGCTTCTTTCAATCGTCAGTTTGTCCGCCTCCTGACAGTTCGAGGGATGAATGTGCAGAAGCGGCATCATCTGCACTCCCATATTCGTCAACACCAGTGTGTACAGTATTGGATACATATCTTGACAACCTGATGGCCAATGTGCCCCAGCTTGCACTGATTTTACGTGAGAAGGGGTTTGTGCAAAACATTAAACTCCTAAGAACAGAAGATATACCCTCATTGATGATGCATCCATCTACTATTGGAGTTGATGAGGCTGTTATAGATAATGACCCACCGCAGATATTCTCACCTGATATCGTTGAAATGAATGCAGCCATGCTGCTCAGATTTTTAAAGTCCAATTGCTCGAAAGATAATTCTACATACCTGCTCCATCGGGCTGCTGGGGAGACGAATATACAGCTCTTTGATATCAGTAGTATATCAGAACTGCGTCAGAAGAAGTGGGTTTGGTGGCTAGCCCTTTGTAGTTATCGATTTGCGTGTAGACTGGAGAATCTTCAACGTGCAATGTCTTCACATGACAAAGTCACTAGACGGGAATATCGTAGTCGACAGAGACACTTACTGCACAATACACTAAATTTACTGGAAGAATTGGTAGATATGGATGGTGCAAAACATGATACAATATGTGCAGCAGTCTATGAACATCTTGCCGATACATTTTTATGGGATGACGCTGATGCGAAAGGTGTTGGGATATCAGACACCGGTAAGCCCAAGCCGTGTGTCTCATCATCTCAACCATACGTGAACGTCACGGTTGATTGCCTAAACAAAGCACATGACCACTTGATGGATGGTATAAAGAAACTGACACCTCTTTTAGTAAAAGCAAAGAGAGATAAATCTTCAATGGAAATGGAAGCTATTTCAACACAGATGTTGGGCATTCATTACAAGATTATCAATGTCAATCTCCGCTTAGCCGATCATCATCTGCAGAACTACTTTTCTTCCAACTTGATTCAAGCCTTGAGAACGGCTGGTAGGATGCTTTCCGATTCTTCATCGTTGCTTGAAGTGCTCAACAGCCAGACAAAGGATTCCAATGAATCTAACCTGTATGCACGAAGTATTGTCCTTCAATATGCTTGGCTGTGGGAGTATTGCGGTCACTTTGCAAGATCATTTGCTGCAGATGAGCTTTGGAGAGATAGGGGGCATACATCAGGAGAAGATCTCATTAGTCTATTCAGAGAGGTGTATCTCTCGTGCGGCAGTATTATGAGGCAACCGTGCATTGGCGGTCAAAAATGGAAACCAACAAAGTCATCTATTGTTGCTGCTTCCCATGGCCAAGTATCGTTGAACTCCCTTAGTGGTATTGTCATCTTGCCAACCGACTTTGAAGAAATTACAGCGTCTGTGTTGCAAAAAGATGGCGCTCGCGAGGCAATCGAGGCATGTAAGAAGATACTTGATCAAAAGACACAGATTAAACGTGAAACCGCAATCAATCTTGTCGCCGCATCTGTGTCCTATGGGCATGCACTAGATGCATTTGTCTTTCTGGATAAACAGGCTGATGGAGAAGAAAAGGAAGTCGACATATTGACATCACAGAAGCGGAAAGAGAATGATGGTCTGTTGATGGATGTAACTATTGCTCCTCTTGTACGACAACGTCTTGGTGATGCTTGTAACGAGATTGGCAAGGTATTGCTTGACGAATCAAGAGCTGTTCTTTTACCTCATTTTTCACCTCCCAAGGGCATCGGTGTATCAAATAAAAACTTTGGTCTGTCTCATGTTTCAGCAATAATGCTGGCATCGGCACAGTTTTGGTTTGAACGGGGACTGGAGCAATTCACCGAGGGCGGAGACTTGAGGAACTTGGCTCTTTTGCGTTGTAATTTATGCCAGTGCTGTAAGATCCGAGCCAACACAAATGTAATGTTGCCTGGTACCAGTCCCGAAGATTTGAGAAAGAAGGATAAAGAGGCATACCTTCAAGATGCAGTTGATCATCTTGTGGCAGCTCACGAAGCTATGGGACAACGTGACACTGATCCCGTTACATGGGATATGGTCAGCGAAGAGTTGGCAGCTACATTACTCGTCTTGGGGGTACGAAGAAGACAAGCAGCTCTATCGTCCTCATCTGCACTATTTCTACAAGCATTAAGATTAACACCAGGGGTAGAAAAGGGGATTATCGAACCAATGGAGAAGAGTTGTCAGATATACGAGTCATTAGGAACAGCAAAGGCATCACATCAAGCTGCATGTGCACATTATCAGTTGGCTCTTTATTTTAGCAAAGTCTGGACATGTCAGCGTGATGAGGTAAAGACAAGGGAGAAGCTAGCTGCTGCATTCAAGCATTATGGACAAGCCCATCAATACTTCTTCCAGCATATACAAGGGAATGAAATCACATTCATTGTATTGAGTCTTGACTTTGCCAGTTTGTACTCTGCAGTATCTGGCGAAGAATGCCTCTCAAAGGCATTGCTTTGTTGTTTGGATACGCGTGCCGCATTTTTAGTAGAGGTGGGAGCTTCAGCCAGGGAGCAAATGAAAATACTTGAAGAGAGCGTTGAGGAAAGAGTCACAAAGTTACTAATCAGCTTAGTCAAGATGGAAAAGGAGAGGAGTAAATCGTCCGACAAGTACAAAGAGATGTATCGAAAGGTGCTTGGGTATAAAATGGCAGCTCCAAAAACGGACGAGTCTAGCAGTCAAGTCGAGAGTGCTGATACTCCTTATCGGATTTTTACTTTGCTCAAAGAACTGCAGGAATTGTCAAATAAGTAGAGTGTGATATGTTGTCTACGGCCATAAGGTAAGCTTTATACATCAAGTGACAGTCTAAAATAAAGGAAATAGGAACAAGAAAACTTAAGCTTAGTAAGTTATTGAGACAATCGTAGTTCAATCAAAAAGATATCTATGTATATAATTATTCCACTAGTATATCTATTGCAAGCACATACAACTGCTTAATCAATCTCCTCAATAGTGGGTCCGCCAGATGGATCTTCCTCAGCAGGAGCGCCTCCCATACCGCCCATATCAGGCATTCCTCCTCCCATACCGCCCATATCGGGCATGCCCCCAGCACCACCGGCACCAGCCATCTTCTGAAGGATGGGCATGGCAATAGCCTCCAAAGCCTTCTGCTTCTCCTCGAACTCCTCCTTCTCGGCAGTCTGGTTGGCATCAAGCCATGAAGTGGCCTCGTTAATAGCATCCAACAAGGCAGTCTTGTCCTCCTCGGGGATCTTATCCTTAACTTCCTCACCCTCGACGGAACTCTTGAGGGAGTAGCAGTAGTTCTCCAAGCCATTCTTAGCCTCAACACGGTTCTTGTTGGCATCATCCTCGGCCTTGTACTGCTCAGCCTCCTGGACCATGCGCTCAATCTCATCTTGTGATAGACGTCCCTTGTCGTTGGTGATGGTAATCTTGTTCTCCTTACCGGTGGACTTCTCAAGAGCTGATACGTTGAGGATACCGTTGGCATCAATATCAAAGCAGACATCAATTTGGGGCTGACCACGAGGCATGGGAGGGATGCCATCAAGGTTGAACTTTCCAAGAATGTTGTTGTCACGAGTCATGGAACGTTCACCCTCAAACACCTGAATAAGCACACCTGGCTGATTATCAGCATAAGTCGAGAAGGTTTGTGTCTTCTTGGCAGGCACGGTGGTGTTACGCTTGATGAGTGTGGTCATTACACCTCCAGCAGTCTCAAGACCAAGGGATAGAGGAGTAACATCCAAAAGAAGGAGCTCGGAAAGCTTCTCACTCTTGTCAGCACCAGACAAAATGGCAGCCTGGACGGTGGCACCGAAGGCAACAGCCTCATCGGGGTTGATAGACTTGCATGGTTCCTTGCCGTTGAAGAACTCGGTAAGCATGGATTGGATCTTGGGGATACGAGTGGATCCACCAACAAGAACAACCTCATCAACTTGATTCTTGGCAATCTTGGAATCCCTTAATACCTTCTCGCAGGGGTCCATGCACTTCTTGAAGTAGTCCATACACAAATCCTCGAATCGGGCACGGGTGATGGTAGAGTTGAAATCAATACCATCGAATAGAGAGTCAATCTCAATATGAGCCTGGGTAGAACTTGATAGAGTACGCTTGGCACGTTCACAGGCAGTACGAAGACGACGGAGGGAGCGCTGGTTCTGGCTCATATCCTTGCGATGACGACGCTTGAAGTCCTGGAGAAAGTAATCAACCATACGGTTATCGAAATCCTCTCCACCCAAGTGAGTATCACCGGCTGTGGCCTTAACCTCAAAGATGCCCTCCTCAATAGTCAGGAGAGACACATCAAAGGTTCCACCTCCCAAATCGAAGATGAGTACATTCTTCTCATCACCCTTCTTATCCAAGCCGTAGGCAATGGCAGCGGCGGTGGGCTCATTAATGATACGCAATACGTTTAATCCAGAAATGGCACCAGCATCCTTGGTAGCCTGCCTTTGTGAATCATTAAAGTATGCGGGCACAGTAACGACGGCATTCTTCACCTCCTTACCCAAATATGCCTCGGCAATCTCACGCATCTTGGTAAGGACCATAGATGAGATCTCCTCAGCCTTGAATTCCTTCTTCTCGCCCTTGTACTCCACCTCAATAATTGGGGTACCTCCAACTCCAGGCTTGACCGTGAAGGGCCAGTGCTTCATATCAGTTTGAACACCGGCATCAGTAAACTTACGCCCAATAAGACGCTTGGCATCGAAGACGGTGTTAGTTGCATTCATTGCCGCTTGGGACTTGGCAGCATCTCCAATGAGACGTTCAGTCTCAGTGAAGGCGACGTAGGAGGGTGTTGTTCGATTACCCTGATCATTAGCAATAATCTCAACACGATCGTTTTGCCATACTCCTACACAACTGTAGGTAGTACCAAGATCAATTCCGACGGATTCTCCAGTTACAGTAGCCATTGTATTTGTTTTGTTTGTAGTTGTTTGTATTGTTTGTAATTATCGTCAATAGTAGAGTAGACAAAGTAATTTTATGAGCTCTTTGTTGGTGGCAACAAAAAACACCAAAATCTTTAGAAATCTGTACATTGGGTTATGAGCCGATGAGCTGGTCGTACCGTGATCACGTATTGATAACGTGATTTCAGTATGTGATGTCGTTGATGCTATATCTTCCAAATAATAATTCACATAATTATCACAAGATACCGATAAATCACATAATAATGGATCTTTGATCACGAAAAAATGAATGGCTGTCAATTGTCCATCGAATTCCGCTGTAGGATCATACTAATTCCTCTGTAGAAAGACCAATGCTGCTAATCCAGCAATAAATCCATGCAAATCAAATTGTCATTTTTTTTCTAAACCACCCCCTACCATTACTACCCTTTAACAATTAATAAAACAAAACAACAATACAAACATGAGTGACGCCGCCGCTGAATCTGAAAGCTATGCCTTCTCCGCTGATATCAACCAGCTATTATCGTTGATCATTAACACCTTCTATTCCAACAAGGAAATCTTCCTTCGTGAGTTAATCTCCAACTCCTCTGATGCTCTTGATAAGATTCGATACTCTTCTCTTACCGACTCCTCGGTACTTGATAGTGAGCCTGAATTGCAAATCAAGCTCATCCCCGACAAGGCTAATAACACCTTGACGATTGAGGATTCGGGTATTGGTATGACAAAGGCTGACCTTGTTAACAACTTGGGAACTATTGCCAAGTCAGGTACCAAGGCCTTCATGGAGGCATTAACCGCCGGTGCTGATATTTCCATGATTGGTCAGTTCGGTGTGGGATTCTATTCTGCATACCTCGTGGCCGATAAGGTTGAGGTAACATCCAAAAACAATGACGATGATTGCTACACTTGGACATCCGAGGCTGGTGGTAGTTTCACTGTTACCAAGACGGATGATTCTGGATTGGGACGTGGAACACGTATCGTCCTTCACATGAAGGAGGATATGAGTGAATACTTGGAAGAGCAGAGGATTAAGGATTTGGTTAAGAAGCATTCCGAGTTTATTGGGTGAGTATTTTTTATTTATGTATTGTGTAAGTATCTTTTTTGTGCACATCTTGTGCTCATATATCTTTTATTCCCCCTACCACTTAATAAATACAGCTTCCCCATCAAGCTCTACACCGAGAAGACTACCGAGAAGGAAGTTACCGACGATGATGACGATGATGAAGACGAGGAGGGTGATGATGACAAGCCCAAGATTGAGGAAGTCGATGAAGATGATGAGAAGAAGGAGAAGAAGACTAAGAAGATCAAGGAAGTTAGCCATGAGTGGGAACATCTCAACAATATGAAGCCCATCTGGATGCGCAAGCCTGATGATATTACCCAGGACGAGTATGCTGCTTTCTACAAGTCCATCTCCAACGATTGGGAGGAGCATGCCGCTGTGAAGCACTTCTCCGTTGAGGGTCAGCTTGAGTTCCGTGCCGTCCTCTTCTGCCCCAAGCGTGCTCCATTTGACATGTTCGAGGGTGGTAACAAGAAGAAGCACAACCACATCAAGTTGTACGTCCGTCGTGTCTTCATCCAGGACAACTGCGAGGATCTCATGCCTGAATGGCTCAGTTTCATCAAGGGTGTTGTCGATTCCGAGGATCTTCCCCTCAACATTTCTCGTGAGACACTTCAACAGAACAAGATCCTTCGTGTCATCAAGAAGAACTTGGTTAAGAAGAGTATTGAGATGTTCAACGATTTGACAGAGAATGAGGATGCTTACAACAAGTTCTACGAGGCATTCGCAAAGAACTTGAAGCTCGGTATCCATGAAGACTCAACGAACCGTGCCAAGCTTGCCAAGCTTCTTCGTTACAACTCTACCAAGTCTGGTGACTCCATGACTAGCCTTGAAGACTATGTTAGCCGTATGGATGACAAGCAGCCCGGTATTTATTACATCACTGGTGAATCCAAGCGCAGTGTTGAGACTTCCCCCTTCCTTGAAAAGCTCAAGAAGAAGGGCTACGAGGTAATTTACATGGTTGACCCCATTGATGAGTACTGCATTGGTCAGTTGAAGGAGTTCGAGGGCAAGAAGCTCCTCAGTGCTACCAAGGAGGGACTTGAGATGGAGGAAGATGAAGATGAGAAGAAGGCATTCGAGGAAGCCAAGGCCAAGGCTGAGGGACTTTGCAAGCTCATGAAGGAAGTCCTTGATGATAAGGTTGAGAAGGTTGTCGTGTCGAACCGTTTGGCCGACAGTCCTTGCTGTCTTGTTACTGGTGAGTACGGCTGGTCTGCCAACATGGAACGTATCATGAAGGCTCAGGCCCTTCGCGACTCTAGTCAGAGTGCCTACATGTCCTCCAAGAAGACTATGGAGATCAACCCCACCAACTCTATCATCACTGCCCTCCGTGAGAAGGCCGATGCTGACCAGTCTGACAAGACTGTGAAGGATCTCATTTGGCTCTTGTATGATACCTCCCTTCTTACTTCTGGTTTCAGTCTTGATGAGCCTGCCACCTTTGCCTCTCGTATCCACCGTCTTGTCAAGCTTGGACTAAGTATTGATGACGATGGAGATGATGATGACGATGATGATATGGATGACCTCCCAGCTCTTGATGGTGATGATGACAATGAGGAGAGTGCCATGGAACAGGTTGACTAAAGAAATGTTTGCTGTTGATAGACATGTATGCTAACAATTTATATAGAAAACTATTTTAGATACGAATCATTTTAGATACGAATGCGAATAGTCTTTTACTTAGACGTATCCTTTGGTGTCCTTAACCGAAGCTTAGTGATAATCATTATTAGTATTAGTTATCCAAGACAAGAGTTTATCCTAACGTCATATCCTTATTGTTACTTTTCTGTATTACATCTTTACGTGTGTTCCCCTTTAACATACACTCACAAAACATCAATTACCACCCAATATACATCTCAACTAATCCTGATGATCCATCATCTTTTTGAACTCACTAAAATCAATTCTTCCATCACTGTTATTGTCTACCATCTTCATGATCTCCATAGCCTGTGCCTCCGAACCACCCACGGCATCAACAATATCGGATACAACAATATGATGTGGGTCTGACTTTTTGAAATGCTCGAATACACTACGGAGGTTGTCTTCCTTCATGATGAGCTGTTTATCCATCATCACGGCAATAAAATCACGCCAATTGAGAGAGTCTTCACCAGAGACGGACAAATCCTCTCTAAGAGAGCGTAACTCCGCGGTTACATTTGGTAGAAAGTGTGCTGTTTTGTAACATAGAAGGCGGAAACATTGAGTTAGCTACAACGGAGAAAGCTACACAAACACGTATACTCATCCATATATGCATACTCACCATCTTCCAAACATTCATCCAATTCCTGCAATGTAATAGTTCCATCATTATTCACATCAATCTTCTTAAACACTGCCTTCAATGCCTCGATATCATCATTTGTAGCATTCTGTGCAAGCCAACCTAGAGCGGCTTTCTTAAGTTTTTGCATATCCCTATACTTCATGAATGCAATCGAACGTGGTGCCAATGCAATACTTGTACGTTGACGTCGTCTGCCCTCCTTCTTCTCGGGTTCCTTCACACCTGTATACTCGGTAATCCAAGGCGAGTTTAATGCCTCTCTAGCGGTTAATCGTTTTGATGGATCTCTCTTTAATAAGGAACAGATGAAATCCTTGGCTTTGTCACTAATTCCATCCCAATCGGGTGACGGGAAATCAAACCTTGCCGTGCGTACTGAATCGAAAATTTGATTATCAGTATCACCATAGAATGGTGGATAGCCACATAATAGGATGTATGTGATTACACCGATACTCCAAATATCACAAGACTTTGTATATTCACGATTTAATACCTCAGGCGCGACATAGTACGGCGTGCCCACCTTGGTATTCATAATACCCTTTTGCATATCATCATGACGGCTTAGACCAAAGTCAATAATCTTAATAACGGCATCTTCCTCTCGACTACTGAATAGAAAGTTCTCGGGCTTAAGATCACGATGGACAATACCCTTCTGATCATGACAGTATGATATAGCATCTAATATACATCGTACCAACTGCGCTGCATCCCGTTCGGAGAAATGTCCCTCGGCACTTTGTGTCTTTTCAATAATACGATCAAACAATTCGCCACCAGTACATAGTTCAGTAATTAAGTGTAAATACTTTTGATCTTCGTGTACCTCAACTAGTTGGATAATATTTGGATGATCGCATTCTTTTAATAGTGCCACTTCACGTTTTAATACATCAACCTTACCAACTTTTGACTTGCGTATAGATTTAATAGCGTACCATACTTTGGTATCACGATCCATACATTTACGTACTACGCCATAGTGACCATGACCGATTTCTTTTGGATTAATATGATACTTAATTCGAACATCTGATAAAGTGTCAGTGATCATTACAGGGTTTGGATGTAAATCACGACGACCATTGATTTTGGCATCACCTAGTGTTACAGCTGATGAATCCATTGTTACCTTTGGTGGGTGTGTTTTATTATCACTACTGTTTGTTGTTACTGATACTGCCGCTTGAGGTTGATCGTTGTTACCTCCCTTGTTTTTGGATTTCCTAGATGACTTTCGTGAAGAGCTGCTATTGTCTCCTCCTTATATAATTGTGGAAAGAGTAGCGAAGGTAAGACTGACTGGATTGAATATATAAACAGAGCTAAACAATCTCTATACCCTTCTCTAACTGTATCAACAAAGACTAGCCCCCACAAGATGAGATAATTTTGACTCGTCTTATGTCCAACAAGGTCATTCTAAAAGCCTATCTTAAATAGCCCACATAACTATACAATGTAAGCAACATATCATATCTTACCTTTATTCTTAGATGATCGACCACTCCTGCCCAATCGTCCAGATTTAGATATATCGTTTCCCATTGATTATCTAGATATTGGCAAACAACAAAAACAGTTTCAACTATTTTGTGCTGTCGTATTAATTAAAACAAGTATAACTACTCTGACAAATCCCAAACCGCAGTCTGATGTATGCACACTCTCTCTTCTTTTGATGCCTCCTCTCTCCGATGCTTCTCCGCAGCAGTAAGTTATTGCCGATATGCCGTTTTAGTAGGCCTATCAGTGCAACCAAATTATCAAAGTCCAATTTTAAGGAGTTACCTTAGCCCAAAAGGATACCTAAGGATACGCCTCAAAATAAATGCTGACGATGAAGATAAAACAACGAGGCGGCAAACTATACGAGCTAATCGAGAGGATAAGATTTGGGGTACAAATATACTTAAAAATGATCTCCTCTCAAGCATTAGTTGTTGCATCAGCATTCATCATTGCTGGGCTACTCCCATCTGTAGTATATTCCTTCACCAGCACCCCACCTTCAATTAAATATCCATCGATATTGTATTCCTCACAATCTTCAAATACTGATATCGATAGCAAAACTGTATCGTCAGCAACAATTGAAGGTATGCCGACACATTCACCAGCTACCAAACTAGAGAATAAAATATACAATTGGCGAGGATATAATGTTCGTTATCAAGTATCAGGACCAAAGAATGCAGATCATACATTATTATTAGTACATGGTCTATTTGTTAATTCAGATCATTGGCGTAAGATGTTAACTGGGTTACACACTCATAATAATAATGACTTTGACGGGGAACAAATCAATGGTAGCACTGGTATAAATGGTGTTGAAATGAAGAAAGATAAGACATACCGTATATATGCTTTGGACTTGATAGGTTCTGGATGGAGTTCTAAACCATTTAGAGATGATCCAGCTGTGCAGAAAATCAATGGAGAGAATGGTCGTTTCACTGACTGCAATTCAGTTTGTTACAGAGAACAACAAGCTAGTACAACCTCATCAACACTAAAGAAGGTACCATCCTCACCTGTTTTACAGAATGAAGCACTTGGAACTGCCTCGGGTGGTAATAGACTGGCAACTGAATTAGAGTTGAGACATCCCCTCCGATCTCCATATAATTTTTATACATGGTCTGAACAATTAGCAGACTTTACACATGATATTATCCACAGTGAAGACATATCGAAGAAGAAGGTTTCATTAGTAGCCAACTCGATTGGAACAATGTCTGCACTGCAAGCCACACTAGATGAACCTAACCTGTACAATGGTGTGTGTGTTATCAATCCCAACTTTAGAGAATTACATTCAGCAGAAGTGCCACTATCTCAAGTAACAATGCCCCTCATTCGACAGGTTCAATCTCTCCTAAGAGAGAAGGGTCATGGATTGTTCAAAACTTTGGCAACAAAAGATACTGTTACACAAATACTGAAAGAACCATATTCGGTAACTGAAGCTATTGATGACGAGTTAGTGAGTGTCTTACTTGACCCACTACTAACAAAGGGAGCAGATGAAGTAGTCTTTGATACATTAAGCTACAGCGCAGGTCCTTTACCCGAACAACAGTTGAGGTCGTCAGCCTTTCCAAAAGATACTCCTGTATGGGTTGTATATGGCAAAGATGATCCTTGGACACCACCCAAACGTGTGGAGAATCTTAGTAAGATATCTGGTGCTGTCGAGAAGGTGATTGGCTTGGAAGGAGCTGGTCACTGCCCACATGATGAGAAACCCGATGAGGTGAATGGATTGATACTCGAATTCTTGGATAGGTTAGCAAAGTAAGAGTTGTGTTAGTGTAGAATGTTGGATTTCTATGCTTGTACCTCTAGAGAGAACACCGTTATTATATGTTGATGCAAGAGTACCTATTCTCTAGCTTAACCTATGTCTATTGATCTGCTTTATTAGCAGCCGCGACAAGTTCTTCAGCTGACGGCAGGTCTTCTTCTCTTATCTCTTCCTCGTCGTCAATTGCAGGCCCCACGCATGCCTTCTTCTCCATTGCCCCTAGTGTCGCCTTGCGCTCGGAATCTTTATATGTATACATCAAGTAATCAACTCGTTGTTTACATGTTTGTCCATTACCCCATATTGCATTGGCCTCGAATCTTTCCATATACTCAGTCTGCTTCCTTTGGAATGTACGTGTACACTCTTCAGTATCAACCATCGTTCTAGCCTTGGCATCATCAATCTTACTTCCGAATCTATAATTGAGATACTGCACCCGCTGATTGCAATTCATGGATTTATCATATTCACATTCTATACAAAACTCTTTCTCGTGTGATTTCCAATCTTTCAACATTTCATCTACCTTCTCTTGTTTCTTCATATCCTCCTTTATCTGTTCTTCATTCTTTCTACATTTACCATTCTGCATTGTTGATACCATTGCCTCAAATTTGGGTGTATTATATCTAGCTTCTAATGACTCAGCACGTGATAGACATGACAATTTCATTCCCCAGTGACAACTTTCACACCATTTATCTAACCCAATACTTTCAAATAACTTATCAAGCACACCATCATACGGTGCCATATCCGCTTGAAGTTCTTTTAAATCGTTATTCCTCGTTTCAATAATTCTATACGCAAGATCAGTCTTATTGGATGATGTATTTATCTCAACCATTATTGATTCATATTCTTCCACAGATAGAAACTTTAATCCTGCATTTTCTTCAAAGTTTATTAATGTTTCTTTATCATTCATTACTGCAAATGTAGCCTTTCGAAAGTTACGTGCAGTGGGTAATCCAAGGAGGAAACGATGATCAAGGAATAATATAAATGATACTAATGCAAATGCAATAACAATACCCAGCATGGCTTCCTTGAGGAGTGTAATGACTATTAATATAGTTTCGGTATCTTCCCTCCGTAGTGTTTCATCATCGAGGTCTGTTAAGACAGCATGGATTATCTTTCGACATAGTAATCGTGCTGATACTACAGATGTTCCCCCTCTTGATTTGCTAGGTGAAGTTTGTGGTGGTCCTCCACCATTGCGGGAGATTATTGATTTCTTTGATGATTGACTTTCAACATCATTAGTATCAGTATCACTAGTTTCACTTTCATTACTACTACTGCCATTCCGACCCATGCGGCGTTTCATTATACTACCCTTTTGTCTTATTCCAATTGATGTATCTGATGTGTAATCTGATGTTCCCACTGCATCTAATGAATCAGCAAATAGGGAGGATGAGGATTTTCTTTGTACAATACCACTACCACTACTACTAGTGGATATCTCTTTATTGGAATTAGACCACTCGAAAGGATTGTCTTTATTTTCTATACCGTTACTATTATTGTTATCTTGCAGCGGTTGATGTTCCTCTTGTTCCCCTGTAACAATATTATTTGAGTTGACTATTACGAAAAAAAGTAATGAGGCCAACAATATGAAATCGAAGGGTAAATGTGCCTTTCTTGTAATAACATCAAAAACAACACTTACCCGATACCCTAATATTCAATCCATCATCTACATCAAGTGAAGGTTGCAATTCCTCGTTGTCAACAGTTGATTCAAAATTTGAAGGTTCACCTTCACTCATAATTTTATCGTCTTGCTTCATTGCAGTAACTTTATATATCAGCGGTACTATATTTATATAGCAATTATAAAAGGAGGTATATATTAGAACGATAGAATGGTAGAGAAATGTAATACATAAAGGCTGGTCGATAAACAAACAATAAACTATAAACACATCACAAAAATTTAGTCTTTAATTGCAAATAGATGAAAATTAATCGCACGCACGACAACCTGGCCGGCGATCATGAAACAACTAACACCGCACTCACCAGACGGGTAGGTCAATCGAAACAACAACAATAGCAAATGTATACATCTGCTAATAACCAACAAACCACCACCATTGATGAGACTCTCTTGTATTAAGAAATAAGTAAGAAAAAATAAACAGCCTTACCTTTCAAGTTTCATGGCTTTGAGGTATCTTTCTGCGGTATCCTTCAGTAAAAAATCTTTGTTTCTTCTCATCTCATCAGAGCTCATGGTAAGAATAGAACTAAACGCCCTGTTCGATGCCTTGTAGATGAAGAATGCCAGTGTCCAGATAAGATAGAACATTGGGAATTACCTCCCTCGGAGAACGATTTATGCTGTGCCGAGTGTATTACTCATGATGATTTGGACTGTGCCAGTGGCGAGTCACCCCCTGAGGTCGATACGTAGACCCTAAATAAACTAAAGACACCCCCCCCCCCCCCAGTTCCTGCCAGTTCTATCAATTTAATTGTCTAACAAATTGAATGACGGCATCAAGTGGCGTTATTTATATCCGTATTAAAGGTATGTAATGTATGTTGTTGTTTGCGGTGCCAAGTACAACGTCTCTGCAAAATCTCAGTTCAAAATACTGTATCTTTATACACTTTTCTCCTTTTGCAAATTCTAGGTACCTTACTACAACAATCTCTATTGCCTATATCTTTATCAACAGGCCATCTATATCATATCGATTACAACAAAGACGCTTAGATAATACGCAAATATAATATAAACATAAATAATAATGAGCAGTCTACGAAAAGTCACCAAGGAAGAAAGTGGGGATGTTGAGGCACAACCACTAACAACAACAAACGATACAGATGCACCTACTAATGCTACATCAGCCTTCTCTAATTCTTCAACATCAGATTCAATATCACCCGGTCCAGGCGGATCAACACACAATCCAGTATTCCTAGCAAAGGTCATCTTTAAAAAGGTAGTATCGTTATTAGTATCATCAGACGAAGAAGATATAACACAACCCGGTGGCGTAGTTACATTACTCAAGGATATTATTTTAGGTGTTATCTTAGGTGTATTAACTATATCAACATTAATCTTCTTAGATCATCGTGATGTGGTACATTTTCAGAGTGCACATAACTTTCGTAACGCAGCCTTTCAACTATTAAATGATCCTGAAACATTGAAAAACATTGAAGAAAGTTCAGATTTAAAATTCATGACAATGAATGATTATACAACTAAGATGAAAGAAATTGAAAGCGTATCTGAAAAGATTAAGGGTCATGAGGAGGTATTGGCTAAACGTATATCCGAGGGTGAAGAGAAGGCGAAAGAAGTTGAAGGTATTAAAGAAGAGTATAATAAACTCATGTCACATCCAATTTTGGGATTAGATAAATATTGTGGTGGATGTAGTTGGAGTGGTAGGACGACGTGTGATGGACGTGTACAGTTCTTACAGGATACGTATAATACACGACCTATAGCTGCAAAAATTAATGCGATGAACCATGCAAGTTGTAAGAAGGAATAATGGAGGTGGGTATATTATTATTGAATGGAGGTTTGGGTCTCATTTAGGGGGTATGGTTAAATATTATTGTAATTATTAGTAGATGTTTACCGAGGTTACCGAATAAATAGCATTACGGTGTGAAGATAGTATCCGTCGGCAGTGATTGTGTGGTTTGTTTAACAGTAGGGACGTGTTACTTACGATAGTGTCTCGTAGATATGGTATGGTGTGAGACACACTACTCCTGTCAACAAGGTTCTTCAGCCGCTCGGTGGCTATGGTATGTATATTTGGGTATCACTCTCACATTGCATATATAAGATAGCAACTTATGGGTCAAACGTAAATACAACTTTCTAATTCCAAAACAAAACATTCTAATTACATAGTACAACAAAAACCAAACATTTAAATAAGTCACTGATCTCAGATCTATGCCCTGCGAATTCTTGCCCTCAATCCTCGTGAAAAGACAGAGCCACGAGACTTAGCAGAGGCAACACTAACCCCATCATTCCCCTTTTTCTTGTTACTACGCATCAAACCCCGAGAGATGCCATTATTACTGTTTTCTTGGTCAAGGAACCCTCCCAAATTATTCCCTGACCCTTGACCGTTTTTTGACACTTGATTGGGAGTGGCAAATGGTTGAGTTGGAGGCTTCGAAGCGGCTGACTCTCTCTTTGGGAGTACCCTATCTTCGGTACTACCATCGAAAAAGCTGTGTTCTAGAACTTCCCTAAGACTATTGTACCTCTTGTTTGGGTTATGATGAAGAAGCTTCCGAAGAAGACTCACAGCATCACGTTCGTTAGGGTTTACATGCCGGAGTGCCCTATCAAGACTGGCTTGATCCCAACGACCAATCTTGGCTACTTCATTTGCACTCATAGCACGCTTGCCTCGGCAGGCATAAGGAGATAGTGGCACGCCACAAATAGCCTCATACATAACAACTCCAAAAGCCCAGATATCATGTGTTGGTTGAGCTGGGATGGACACAACCTTGGCAACAACCTCCTTCTTACCCAAGGGTGCACGCTTGGTTTCCACCACAACAGTCTCGGGTGGATGGTAGAAACCACGCTTAGGGTCAGTAGGCGATCCAATCGCCTTACTTCCCCCAACACCCAACAGCTTCCAACGGTTCTTAAACTTTCCAATATTGTGAGTACCAAAGTCACCATGAACAAGTCCATGCTCGTGCATGTGTAACAACGAGATACCAATTCGCTTCAACACCTTATTCGAGAAGGACTTGCCATACTTCCTCATGTCCAACATGAGATTCTCGGCAGTAGTGTCAGCACCCTCCATCGTGATGCAGTAGCCAGGTTCGGCCATCGCTTCTGAGTAAGCTGCATGCTGAACAGTGTGGTGAACACTGATAACAGCAGGGACGTAATGACGAGATAGCTGATACTCCTTCCTAATCTTCAACTCTCTTTCTACGACATCCGAACGGCTAGTAAGCTTGGCAATAACCTGTTGTCCCTTCTCCTTCTTAATCTGCCTCATCTTTTCATCAATGCTTACTTGAGATGCCTTGCTTGACAACGACTGATTCGATCTGGAACTCATGCGAGACAAGCCAGAGACATGAGATGCATCATCCCAATCTTCAAGGTAGTCTCCATCCTTCTTATTATCTTGATGAACTAAGCTCCATTGGCCGTTATCGTGCTTTGGTGGCTCATATCTTAATGCATAGAAAATTTGAGTATCACTCTCAGGATTGGAGAATGCAGGGCGCTGGTTCACTACTTCAAGTGTGTTGAAAAGTCTGAGCATTACACGCATCTCATGCTTGCAAACAGGTGTAGCGGTGGATAAAGCAATACGTCCATCGGGGCCTTCAACATGAGCTAAAGCAAGGACTTGAGGCTGAGTACACGATGTAAGAACCTTACTAACAACGGGGTAGTACATATCATCAGTGTCGGAGACAATGTGGTTCCAAGAAAAGTTGTGACTTTGAACCTTGGCTGCGACCTTCTCTTTAGTGTCAACGGGGAGATCTTGTTTCAAAAGGTGATGCACGATGAAGTGAGAGTGCTCATGTTCGGTGGCTACTTGAATTGGCATCATTCCAGTCTGTTTGTCAACAAGATTGGCAAGCTGTGATGTTTGAAGAAGAAAGATGAGGACGATGTAGCTCAGACACAAAACTTAAAATAGCTGCCACAATACACAAGACGTACCTCGGGAGCATGATTCAATAAGCCAAGCGTGGTCCTATCATCTGCACCATGTTCAAACGCCAAGTGTAGATTACTATGACCACTGCCATCTTTCAATCTGCAAGCCTCAGGGTATTGCATCATGAGATAATTCACCACACTTGGATTACATGAACTCTTAATAGCAACAGTCAATGGTAAATCGCCATTCTTGTCTGTCCGTGAAATAGCAGACGCAAAGCAAGTAAGAACAGTCTTCACCGTCACCTGTTCCACGGCCTCTCCGTTACGAAGTAGAAGATGAAGAGGCAAGTCTCCATTCTCATCAGCACGCTTGGCACTTGAGAAATTCTCGGCAAGGAGACTTGTAATGATACTCATGTTGGAATGATGACGACATGCAATATGCAATGGAAGACCTCCACCATCCTCACCTGGGCGGTGAATCGCAGTGTATGTACCCTCTGGAGCCTTGGCAAGTAGAAACTTGACAGCTTCCGCGGCATCAAATTCAGCTGCAACATGAATTGGTTGACGGCCACTGGTATCAACATCATTTGTACCCTCCTTGTATGCACTGTAGACGATTTCCAAGGCAGCAACATTATCATGAGCTGCTGCATGATGAAGAGGCAGGGCGCCAATCGAATCCTTGTGAAGTAATGCCTTGGGATAAAGGACAAGGACCATGTCAACGAGCAAAGTCCATACGTTGGGATGATGACAGATCATATGCAAGAGCATCTCTCCATTCGTAGGATCGACTTTCTCTGCAAGCTCAGGGTATTGATCCATTGTGCTCTCAACGGCAGCCCAATTCTCATCAGCGACGAGGTTACGAAGTTGAACCCATTCACTCGTGACTTCTACAACAGCTTGCTCGACAGGTACCAACGCCTGGTTCATATCTTCATTAAGCATGGGGTCCTCGAAGGTACCAATAAAGGATGACTCAAACGAAGAATGGAGAGGAGATGAAACGGGCTCATGCCTTGTCATTTGAGAACGTACCTGATATCCTCTGACCAAGGCTTGAATACGCATGGCGGAGTAGATTGAGTTGTAGTATGATTCACGTGCCTGAACACTTCGGACAACGGCTTGGATCTTGACAGCTGCAGGAATTAAAGTCTCGTTCATTTCAAGGTAGAACAACCTATCAACATATGCGTGATAGGCACGCTGGATAATGAAAGCAGCCAAAGTCATTTCCTCTTTTAGCCTTCTGAAGTACTGCCTGCCCTGAACACCACGGACAATCTTTTGAATTGCAGTAGCACTCTTGCCAAACTTTTGTGCACGCAATGCCTCGATACGGTCGAATGCCTCACGTCTAAGGAATACCTTAGTCTTACCAAGCTGAAGGCCCGCAATGGCACATCTGCTTGAAAAGTCCAACGATGAGAACTCAGCGGCTGTCTCAGGACGAGCAATACCATTAGTAGTGTATGATGACTCATTCTCCCGACGCTTCTTATTGGCAGCAATCTTCTTGCGTTGTTCTGGAGGTGTGGCTACAGTCGAAACAGCGACGAGATTCATATGACCATTAATGTACTTGGCATTACCCTGTGTCGAGTTTCTAGAACGATTAGCAACGGGAGTGCCATCATTCTCCAATGCCAACATCATCGCTTCATGGTCAGCTTCCCAAATATCAAACGCAATCTTGCTGACCAATCGTTTCACTTCCGAATCTTCCTTATTGCTATTGCTACTTCCTGCACCACGCCCCCACTTCTTGACGACGGAGCTTGCAGCCTTCCTATCCTTGGCATCACCCAAGATGTAATATCGTGCCTTGAAAACATCATGAGGATAACGTGTTGGATATCCAGCACGGCTAACACGAACAGCCTCCAGGACACCACCACAGCGTAATTGATCAACAATCATCTTAGGATCAAAGCTATCAGGTACGAGCTCATCATTAGGCTTGAGGCAACGGATGTAGTGTGGCACGGTAGTATCGATACGGGAGCGAAGTTGAGCTAGTTGGGCAGAGAATTGTGCACCTACAGATTTCGTCGCAATAGATCCACGTCCTTCTCGGTCTTCAGAGCGGATGTATTTCTGAATCTGAGCCAACAAGTCAAAGTTGGCACCCTTCAACAAATTGACACTACTTGAGGGTAATTGATCCTTATTCTTCTCCAACCAATTATCAGTCGAATACTCAACTGGTCCAGCATAATGCTCAATACTAAACTTATAATCCACACGTTGAGCCGATGTGGCACTAAAGCGAGCCTGCTCATCGCACTTGGCATACAAATATCGTGTAAACTTTTGATCATTCGATCGGGGTACGATACATTGTTCATCTAATAATGCCAAGATGCCAATATGTTTCTGATCGATTAAATCAAGCACGTCCTGATTATCGGGGAACGAGATGAATTTCCACAAAATGCCCTCACGTTCGTACTCATCTTGTTCGAGTTTGAACACATACTTGTTGAACTGCTGTTGGAGCGCTTCGTTTGTATAATTGATACAAATCTGTTCAAAGCTATTGGTTTCAAATGTTTCAAAACCAAAGATATCAAGCACACCAATCGATGCACTGCCATTTTCAACATGAGCACCATGTCCAGAGATACTTTCATTCACCTTGGTAACGATGAAGTCAAACACGGCACCGTACGTAGCCTTCATTAATGCCTCACATGCCTTTTCACTTTGTACCTTGGTAATTGGAGAGTGTACGATTTCGTTACCAGCACGGATGGTTCGATATGTCAACGCATATGCCAAATCATCTAATGTAACACCCAACAACTTGGCAGCAGTGACAGCATGGAGTGTCTTATCTATGGTACATGCATCCGACATACCCTGTGCGTTCGATTGATGATGTCCAGTGAAGGTAATGTTGCCAAGGTGTAGAATGGCACTGATTAGACGCAAAAGTGAGGCAATTGTTTCAGATGTGAAGCCAATGGTAACCTAAGGAAGGATTGAGAATTGAGTAGAGATACATGAGAGAGTGTTTGAGTATAAAGGGCACAGGAGCAAATGCTCAAACACAACACTCTGACTTACCATTGCATCCAACATTTCAATATGCATATCACCATCATTCACACCATCCCTGCGATCATAAACACCCCCGGTACCATTTAATAACTTAAAATCATTCACATCAAAGCTATCTAAACCGAATTCGTCACGTTCTTGTAAACTTGCTGCCTCGAGGAATTGATAAAAGATATGATAATTACGTTCACCTAAGCTTGGATGGATTAAACGGACTTTTTCAAGTAGATATGTTTCAATACTTGCTCCACTAAGTTTTCCTTGGGGTGTGAATTTAATATCAATATATTTACCAAATCTTGATGAATTATCATTACGCAACGTGCGTGCATTACCAAATGCCTCAAGTATAGGATTCGACTGTAAAACCTGTTGTTCGATACATACTTCTTCAGTATCTTGGGGAACACTGACGTTACTCATACGACTTGAGGGTGATTGCTTCTTACCCTTGGAGGAATAGGAACGGACCATGGGTGATGAATTAGATCGTGCCAGTTGATCACTTTCTTGAATTTGTTTACTCAACATGGCAAAGTAATTTAATACAATTTTGGTAGTGACTGTTTTACCTGCACCACTCTCTCCTGATACCAAGATGGATTGATTCGTTGGTGTGGAAGAGGCACCACTACCACCACCCCTACTAGCCTTGGACTTCTTGACAGCAGAAGCACTAGTAGTCATTAACATGCTATTTTCCAATCCACGTTTCATTGCACGGTATGCGTCATCGGCAGTCTTGTATGCATGGGGTGGTAACTTACTTCCAATACCCTTAGCACCACCACGCTTGTACGGAGTATTACCCCCCTTCTTAAACGGAGTAACACTACTCCCAATATTGCTTCCACTAATACCCTCACCCTGTAAACGATACTCCTCCATAATTTCTGAACAATATAAATGTTCCATACTTTGGAATGGATTAATAGCAATTAATATTGGACCGGTGGAGGTATAGATTATATTCGAATCATATCGTAATCGTAATGCATGCAATATAGCAGGTTCATGTAAGTGTGTTAAACCAATTAAATCATGTACGCCACCGACCACACTTGAATCTAAATGAGTGGAAGGAGAGGTAATTACCTGTGCTTCAGGATCACCACCCGAACTTTGATGTGACGTTGGTAAGTTCCGTAATTTAATATCTGGATGGTCTGCATTACTTAATGTATTGGAATCAACTAATACTGTTGTAGTGAAGGGTGGTATGTTACTAAAGTAATTTAATTCATTAGACATTTCAATTGACATACGACCGTTGCTAGAAGAATTGTTACGGGGTGTAATTAATGGACCGCCGTTATCACTTGAGGATGCAGCACTATTGGAACGACTTGAGGTATCATCTCTCAATGTTATTTTCACCATATTACTCTTCTTCTTACTTTTAACAATACCACCCCATCTTGGTTTCTTCTCTTGTTGGCTGTCAGAGTTTTTAGGAGAATCGTTTGTTATTTCCTCACGGTCGACTATACGGGCTGGTACCCATCCCCATTGAGAGGTTGGTGTGCGTAGCCATACGTGTGCTCCTACTTCCATCTTTTTATTATTATTTTATTGCAATACTTGTTGTTGTTTATTATTGTTGTTATTATAGTTACTGTTTGTTGGTTAGGTTTTGCGGAGTAGGTAGAAAGTTGTTGTGATTGTTTTTGTTCGATTGGATTAAACTACCAATGTTTGCGCAATATATATATTGCAATACACAAAACAATCCAACAATACTATATCTCTATCTAATTCCTGCCGCCGCCTATTTGTTTTGCCTACCACGGCTACTCCTCCTCTCATTCATCGAAGTGCCAACCGCCAAGAAAATTGTATTGTATGAGATAAAAAGTACGATAATTTGAACGATACTCATAATTAAATACGGTGCACCTTCCCACTTACCGCAAACCCTGTGGCCAACAGTGCTGTAGTACAAGAAGTTTAGAGGTGTCTGTTGTAGGTACGAACAACTGAACTACTAGAAGTGTTAGTTTATAATCTAATCTATTTTAAATTAATCGATCGGCGGCGGCGCGGCGACAACCTAAAATTATTTACACTAAACACAAACACACATCACATAAACACATCTTTACAAAAATAAGTAACATTATGTCAACGATGATGTCTCTTCAAGACAATATTAATAATATGATACCCATTACAACAATACTACACTTTCTATATATCCTTACAGTCGCCACCGCCACAAACTATACATGCTTTAATGCAACTGATGGTGGTTTCAACGGTGTACTTTATACTGCCGTTCGTGATTATATTGATCAAGACTGTGCCAATAATGAAGAGTGCACCATTTCACAAGCATATGGCTATCCTATAAACTCGTGGTGTGTAGGCAATGTTACTGATATGTCATATTTATTCGAGATGATGGATACGTTTAATGAAGATATCAATGGATGGGATTTAAGCAGTGTTATAAAGATGAGTTGGCTTTTTGACGGGGCTAGTTCTTTTGATGGTGACCTATCAAAATGGAACACAGGAAAGGTTACGTCAATATCAGGCATATTTGAGGATGCTACTTCATTTACGAATGGTGGTATATCAAATTGGGATGTATCAAGTGTCTCTGATATGAGTGGCGCTTTCAAGGGGGCGACTAACTTCAACGCAGATTTGAATTCATGGAATACAACATCTTTGACCAATTTATTCTGGACATTTGAAGGGGCAACTTCCTTCAACTCTGACCTTAGCAATTGGGATGTTTCGAATGTTACTGATATGTACGGATTTCTATACAGTGCGAAATCCTATAACCAAAACCTCTGTGCTTGGCGAGATGACTTCCCATACAAGCATGCTGATGATGTCTTTACATATTCTGGTTGTAACATTACAACGAAACCTCAAGAAGATACGAAAGGACCGTTTTGTGCTTCTGATTGTGGAGTTGAGGTAAGTTACTCTAAAGTTTCTTTGCATGATGTTGCTTATTGTGATGATAAAGTGCTAAAAGATTGTGTCTAAACTACTATAATATAGCCAACTAGTCAACCAACAACATTGGCACAACCATCAGTGAATCCTACTCAAAGTCCAGTAATAGAAGAATCAAACAACGATCCTCCAGTTTCTACAAATAATGGTTTAATTGTCTTTATATCAACGTATATTCTTTTCATCATCTTGTGTTTCAATGTTGTGTTCTAAGATGTTCAATAATAAGAGTAGTCTAATAGTATAATCATAGATTAATTAGGAAAGTTAGATACAATAAAGGTGATGTTTTAGTACTCAAAAGATATATGTGAATAGTTTTATGAGTATTATTAATCTCTACAGAGTATACACATTGAACTTGTCAGAACAACATTCGCTTTCTTGTTCACTCAACTACTGGCCTCAGTATCAGCAGACGATTTCTTCTTCTTACTCTTCTCCCTTTTCTTACTCTTCACCTTCTTCTTCTCTACCTCATCACCATTTCCGTTACGCTCCTCTACCTTTTCACTCTTTGCAGAAGAAGATTTCTTCTTACTCTTCTCCTTCTTCTTTTCTACCTCAACACTATTATCGTTGCGATCCTCTACCGCCTCGCTCTGTTCAGAAACAGGTTTCTTCTTGCTCTTTTCCTTCTTCTTCTTCTCTGCATCGTCAGTACTTATCTCTACTATATCAGTATCAGCTGGTGATGTCTTCTTCTTATTTTCCTTCTTCTCCTTCTTTTGTTCTACCTCATTACTACCTGTCTC
>Ga0214480_100186_pt1 | contig 30198 bp, 23 predicted proteins | sample M1_20Mar14CPVII9_3_FD_165042 | JGI IMG/M metagenome (GOLD analysis project Ga0214480, IMG submission 165042) | Marine eukaryotic communities from Monterey Bay, California, United States - M1_20Mar14CPVII9sort6BwellE17 | ecosystem: Environmental > Aquatic > Marine > Unclassified | place: USA... | reverse complement strand
ATATTAATATATGCGCCAGCAGTTATGTAACATCCGAATTATTATAACAGACAATTCTATGGCAAGTCCGAGCTATATGACAAGGCTATTAGTATTCTCGACAAGATGAATGATCTTAGCAAAACAAACCCCGAGGTATCGCCAACACCGGAAACATTGGCATTAGTCATGAAAGCATGTGCTTTATCTGAGCACAATGATCACGAAAAGATCTTGAAGACAGCTTCAGATATCTTCTCTCAGTTGAAAGAGCAAGAGACGGATGACAAGTCTGCTGTTGCCCTGTCTGATCGAGCATATTACTATATGATGAAGTGTGTTGATATGTACATGTTTGAAGAAGAAGGATTAGCTCTAGATGATGATACTACTACAGTCTCGACAACTAAACAAGACATGATTGAAGAACTCTTTTCAGAAGCATGTCAACGAGGACTATGCTCGGCTGATGTTCTATTATTCTTCAAGAAGCATGTATCAGAAGAAGACTTTGTATTAACAGTGGGAAAGGGTAGGCTGGCTGATAATTGGATTGCTAATATCAAAGGACCTAGGGCGTTGTATACCGATGGCAGTAAAGGAGGTCCTGGCAAACATGCACGACGAAAAGGTAAGAGTACGTCGAATTATGTGAAGAAACAAAAACAGAAGGACGCAAAACATGAAAGTAGGAAGAAAGAGAAAGAGGCAAAGAAGTTCTTCAAGAAGAAGAAGGTAATGAGAGCTACTTAAATGCTACACTTATAGTGTGTTTGGCTACACTTATTATAGTGTGTTAAACTATAGAAGTACTTTGAGCTCCTTTTTGTATCGTTCGTCTGTCCGTCCCCGGCAAAAAGCCAATTTAATTGAACAAAGTTCAAAGTTGAAAGGTATTGCTATTGTAGTTAAACCATCCAAAGAGGCCGTAGAATTAGGAAAGCTTGCCAGTGTTGCTATTATTGTCTGTTATAATAATTCGGATGTTACATAACTGCTGGCGCATATATTAATATCTCACAATACAAAACAAAATCGTGTTTTATTAATTTTTCAATAAGTTATTGCGTAGCATTGCTGATATACCTTGGATTACTATAGTGTATATATCATATCATATCAAGAAACAGTAATTTCAATTAAAATACAACACATATATCATGAATCAAGAGGGAGATAATAACCAAGAAGGGCATCCTAATAAAAATGAGTTGAATGCCAATGATAATGTTGTTGCAAGTGTTAGTACGAATACAAACAATGTGGTAAAGGAAGTAATTGATGGTATTACCGACAAAGTTGCTGCAGCTGAGAGTAATGTTGCTCTAGATGATATGGAAGTAGGAAAAGTTGATGTGAACAAAGAAGTGAGCAATAGCCCAACAACGTCAGATGGTCAATCCAAATCTGAACCTACTTCAAACTCTCAACCACCTGAAGATACAGTTATGGATAATAAACCAGAGGAATCAGCAGTAGCAAATAAGGACAAGAACAATCCTGTAGATGAGTACAACGAAACCACCAAAGATTCAACTGAGGATAGCAAAGACGATATGGAGGTTGATGAAATCAATACAGATGATAAGAATCAAGAGGAAGAAGAATCAGATAACAACTCACTACCAAGGAAGAATAGTAGTGATTTAAAGAGTGAAGCTTTAGCACGTGAGCTATCCACCAAACCAGAACGTCGAACCTCAAAGAGACAGAGAGCAAACAGATCACCTCAGAACACTTCAGCTCCAAAGAAGATTAAGTCAAATAATGGGAATAGTACAAGTAGTAAATCAAACACTTCATCAAATGAGGATGCCAGTGATCCAAAACCCACTGGTGGTGGAAATGTTGACTCAGTTCGACAGTGGTCAGAACCAACATATCAATGGATTGATGATGGTGTTAAGAATAACAATGCCTCCACCGCTACTACTACAATAACTGAACATGCGGGTGTAGAAATTGATTTTAGCAATACAAAACCAACTGATGATTGGACACCACCTCCACCATTTGTCGTTAATCGAGGAGATGTAGTATTACTATGTAGTGGTGATACTCCATGGAATCAACAGCAACAACAAAATAACAACACTGATAAGGCAAATCGGGAGGCTATCTCCATTTATAATGATCCAGCCTCACGAGGCGCAGGACTTGGTGCCCTTGATCCATTTATTGGTGTTGTTGAACGGCTATGGGAAGAGGAAGGCACAGAAGATACAGCAACCAAGAAGGGATCTAAGAAGAAGGGAGGAGGGAAGAATACCACCAACAATAATAAGTCTTCGTCATCAAAAATGATGATGCGCACGCGATGGTTCTTCAAAAGGGAAGAACTGGATGGTATTAAGGGAAGTTTTATTGTTGTAAATGGTGATGGGGGAGCAAAGGGGAATGCTAAAGATGAAGTATTGGCAACTTTATCTTCTCAAGATTTGGTATTGACGGATCAGTCAGATGTTAATCTCGTATCAACAATCATGGGCAAGGCAAAGGCTATCAAGAAAAAGCCAGTAAATCAGTCTGATTATGAGGATGTGGAAATGACTGATGATCTCAAGGGTACCTATGTTTGTAGGTATAGCCTCTCTTTGTCCAGTTCATCCGGCAAGGATGCAACAGTCAAGTTTTATCCCTGCACCGATGGAGAAGAATTCGATTCATCTGATCCTACTAGTACCGATGACGATGGCTATACCTCTCCGGGTAGAGATGACACAGAAGGAAATCAGAACAAACCATTCTCTCCAGCAGCATTCCCATTGTCGCCACAAAGAAGGCTTGTTTCCGAGGGAATATCAACCGTGGGCAAGATTTTAGTTGGTTCTAATCATCAGGCTGACATTCCCAAACAATTTGACTTGCAACGCAAAAGTAGTTTCCGTGGCGTTGCCAATGCTCCATCGCAGCGCATGCCTATTATGGTCTGGGATCCATCTGTTGACGAAAGTTCTAATATTGATGATTTCCTAGTTGAGGCGTCTTCTGTGATTACTAATCACTTGAAGGAGAAGGGATTGGAACCTTTTCATGAGACAAATTATATCGAATCTCCCAATCACGCCGCAGAATCCAACAAGCCACGGGAGGCCAACATTGACAGTCTTCTCATGTTGTTGCATGAGTGTCGTGGACTAACTAGTAAGGCAATCCAGAAGGTGTCAGCTAATCCCGAAAAGTACATGATCCTTTGGGACAAGAAGGAGAAGGAACAGTTTGATTCAAGCTATCGTGTCTACCGAGAATCAATACGAATGATTGCAAACACCCTCGGTGACTCAAAGTCGTGTAAGGAATCGGTTGATTATCAATACAGATTCAAGTTTTGTGAGAACTTTCGGAGGTTCATGAGGAAGAAACATGATAAAGCACAGGAAATGATGATGACGGTAGAAGATCGTATGTTGAATGCAAAGATGAAGGCGGATGCTAGGAGTCAAATGGCTGTTGAAACTGAAACATCAGGTTCAGAAGAAGAGGTAGACAATGGCAAGCTCCCTGCTCAGTCTAACACCGACGGCGAAGCTATCGAGAGTAAGTTATCAGCCGTCCCTCCTGCAGCACACCCTGGTTCTGTGAATAGTCGTGTTCGTACATGGTTTAAAACTGGAGGTGGTGATGAGGATGCCGTGGGTGCTACTCAACAACGGAGAAACAAGGCTTGTGGAATTCTCTCACGTGTCATGGAAAAGGTCGGCGAGGATTCCTATGAAAAACTGGCATCTGCTATCAAGTCATGCAATACTGTCAACGCTGATAGTGTACTTCCCGAACTGCAGGCCACGGCTGAGGATGTTCTCAAGTCTCACCCAGAGTTATTGAACGAATTCATGTCTTTGATGCCCAAGGCTTTGAGGGTTTGATGCGTTTGTTTCTCTTGGGTGTTGAGAGGGCAGAATAAATTAGTTTATATGACATGCTTTTATTTATTATTCTTTAGATTCACCGGCTCTTCATATTACACATAATCTATAGTAGGTATACTAACCCTAGTGACGCCTACCTTTCATTGTTATTCATTGCCTGCTGTTGTTGTTGCTGTAATTTAAGCTGCCTATATCGCTCACGAATTGCCTCGCAGTTTGGTACAGGACAGTCTTCTATCTTACACTTCCTGGCGTGGATTTGGAGAAGAGCCCAGACGCGGATACAGACGTTGCATCCACCTTTTGCCTTGATTTTGCAACAAGCGCCGTGCTTTAGTAGTCCCTTCATTTTGGCACAGTTAACCGAACACTCGGTCGATCGGCAAGTAGAAGCATGCGAGAGTAACGTCATGTGAAGAGCTATACTACGCCGACGCTCATCAGTCTTTTCGGGTGAAACAACACGAACCATTCTCAAGATTGTTCCTAAATTAAATGAAACGCATAGATGTACTACCCGCCGTCATTCATTAATGCTCCGTTGCTTGGTGCCAAAGATTAGTTTCAGTTGGTTAATCAATCAACTCACCTATTTTCACTCGCACATCTCTCCTCCTAAAAAAAACAATATGTAGACATTCGCGACTCCACATCATCTCGCTCTTCACAACACAACATGTCATGCCCATCGCTGTTTAGAGATAAGCAGTAGACATATAGCCTAGAGACACATAGAAGAAGTCAAAAATGGAAACAGTAAATGACAATATCTCCAGGTCAAGGCAAGCTAAAGCGGATGACAACATTGCTGAAGAAGTGGTCACACCTACAAAAGATAACGACTCGTCACCAACAGGGGTTGTGAAGAAGGTGAGATATAACACTATACCACAGACGGATGACCACTGTATCGTATCTATCATCTACAATGCTAAGGTTTTAACAAGCGGCAGAGGAGGAAGAGCGCAAACAACATCTCAATCAGTAGTCAACTTATCATCAAACAGATCTCTTATCAAGAATTCAAGTGCACGCCTTGCTCCTCAAACCTTGAAAACGGCTTTAGCACCTGTCAAGGCTGTGGCCCTTGCTTTAGTTGACAAAGAGTCATTAAACTGCGCTTTCTGCGGAATAAATGACGTTCAATATGTTTGTTCATCTCTCATTATGAGTCAAGGAAGTAACGGTGATAATCATGCCGTGTTGAACGTTTCTGAACGTTTGATCTGCTCATGCAATGAGCTTCAGTGTATTTCGGAGGCAAAGAAGTTGAGGAATCAAGAGAAAGCGCGGGGAAGTGGATTCAGCGTAGCGCTTCGGTGTGCACTTGAACCAATTATTAGTCACGTGTTCTCTACCGTAAGAAGAGAGCCAGAAATGTGCCAGTCAATATCATCAGAGGCAATTGGCAATAAGGTTTCTTTCAACAATGAGCAACCGCTGACAGAGAAAGTCTTTGATAGTGAACCACCAGCAAAGAAGTTGAGATTCGATTGCATTAAAGTATAACAAGTGAAGATGAAGAGAGGTATATAGCCGTTCATATGATGAAATGAAGAGAGAATTGCCTCAACTGTTTAACAATGTTGAAGTAAAGAACGGCAGCTCATGTCTCAAATTTCGAGTCTATAATAATCAATTGTTGCCTTTATACCTTTATAGCGGCTTCTTCCTATAGCTTTCCATTCTTTTGTTTGTCTCTTTTGATTAATCTTTCCTTTCTTTCGACAATCACCTATTTGTGTCAATTGATCGCGGGTGCAATCCTCTTTTGTCTCCCTACCATGTAGCATCTATATCCCATTCCACGATAAAATTAAGAACTATTATTTTCTATCCACTGTTCTACCCATTGTTTACATCTCTCAACATTTCCATCCATATCATCTACAGTATTGGATTGTAATTCCTGTACAATGTTTACATCATAGCTTTCTTTTGCCTCATCTAATAATACTTGCATAATCTCTGCTTCCATATTCTCTGATCTCTTCTTCTCACTATATCCTCTTTCAGTTAATCGATCATATAATGTATCAGTCTTGGTACGTAATACTAGTATAAGATCAAACCAGCGTTCTGGGAATAACTCGCAGGAGTGGTAATCTGCAACTATGCCTTTGTTATCATCTGCACACTCTTGGAACATATTTTCCATTAAATCTAGCAATTTATCTTCATCAAGAATGTGTGTATCAAGTGTGTCATCGTGTCCATCGTAACATTTATGTTGTTTAATTAAGTCTCCAACATTGATATGTTTCAATCCGGGTATTGCTTCTGCAATAAGTGATGCGGTTGCCGTCTTACCAACACCGGGCGTGCCTGTCACCAAGATATTAGGCCTTTTCCTTCCTGTGTCATCATCATTATCACTCATATTAATTGATAGTAGAAGGTGCTATCTGAATGCATCATATCGATATCGAATAGGCGTCAATAAAAATCTTATGGAGGGGGCGGGCGGCGGGGAAGAATAAAAGGTATCCTTTATTTTCAATGACAGTGCTCGTCATGAACTGAAATCATAGAGAGCATCTAGTATTATCACGATAGCCAATACTTTACTTTATTTGTTACACAATGTCTTATATCTACTTGTTCACTTGAGCATATTTCATAATATCATTTGATCGAAACCAAAGAACAAAAGCACTTTGGGGTTGAAACTTGTCGATTTGCTCGAAGCTGACATTCAATGTTATTCCTTTTTCTTTTTTTCTCTATTATTAGCTAAATATCCTTTTCTGCTATCCCGGGTTCCATATTAATCTCGCGGTCACTTCCCTGCAACACATTCAGTACCCCTTTGTTGTAAGTTTGAGAAAAGAAGATGTATACAATATTGAGTGTTTGGTTTGAAAGTACACAAGATAATCAGATATGATTGATGATTGTTGTAGGAAATAGAATTACTGCTTACCATTCTTGTACATTGATGCTGACAATAGAATTGATAGAGAAATGCAAATCATGAGATACATCGGATGCGTATACAAGTATATCAGAAGACATACATATGCACATTATCTCTACACCAAGTGTACCAGTTCTTACCTCTACCTCTTTGCATTGGAGGACAATTGTCGGGAGCGTAATAGAACGTTACAAATCTTCCATTCTCTAATCTAATACCACCATAACAACATTTGTCATCTGGTAATGCATTTGAGCATGCTTGTACTCCTCCACAGCCTGATGTCATGATACATATATCTGTCTTGCTTGTTCCATTTCCATCAAAACTTGCAATTAACCAATCTACATTTTTATTCGAATCGTCACGTACTTGAGCCCATGTTTCTGCAACAATTGGTAGAACATTAACACCGCTACTTTTCTTAACTCCGCCGTCGAGATTTAGTAGTCGACGACTATTGTCGCTCATTTGATGTACCGTCATCTTTTCTTATGCAGTAGGAGGGCCAGTTGCTTTATTGAAGAGTCAAAGATATACTATTTATAATCTGGAAGTAGGGGGCAGATGATTTAAGATCAGGTCGATACATAGTTTACCTAAAACTAAGATAGAACTTCCCCTCATATGTACTGTAATATGTAGTCCGTAGTGGATGGTTGAAGAGAATAATATAGTCAATTCTATAGGACTAAAGGCGCCGTCTGGTTACAATGGCAACCGACGGAGCATCTCCTCAGTCATCAGGCCGCAGTGGTGGCCGAGGTGGCAAAGGTCGAGGAGGACGAGGCAAGAAAAAAGGTAGTACCAACAAAAGTAAAAGTGATACAACGACCACTAACAACAAAACAAACAATAATAATAAAAACAGTACCGATAATAATAATAAATCATCATCGCCATCTAACAAATCAAGCAATGGTGGTGGTAGAGGAAGAGGAAGTCGACGTAATAATAAAAATACAGCTGGACGAGGTGGCAACAATAAGAGGAAGGGAACAACGTCATCAGGTGCACCATCTAATAAGGATAAGGTGGATAAGCCCAAAGTAAATGATATAAATGATGATTCAATTGAAGCAAAGGTTAAGAAAATGAGTGATCAGGTAAGTTGTTATTCTTTTTGGATGGATGGTGATTTCTCTTGCAATGGTTCTTCCTTGTGTATATCATGTGCTCTAAACCATATTTGTACTGTTGCCACACTCTAACTACAATACCATAAATATCAAACATTTTAGGATGTTCTCATTGCATTCGGTCCACATGTTAGATCTGGGAATACCGATGCATCGCGTATCCATCAGGAGTATTTATCAAATAGTAAACAGAAGGAGTTTATAATTAAGGCACGACAATTTCTAATTGATGTGGAGAATAAACCACAATCTAATAATAGTGATATTGAGAATAAGATTGAAGTACAATCAAGTAATGATGCTAATGAAAGCAATACAAAGAGAGAAGCAGCACAAGATCAAAGACCAATATCTAATGTCTCTAATGGTGCTGTAAATGAAGTACAACCTCCTGAAGCAAAGAAAATGGGCCCACCGCCAGGACTTCAAACACCATCCAATAACATGAATGCTACAACAAATTCAAATGTAACTAGTAATAATAACGATAATCGTCTTCCGCCTGGTCTGATAAATATGTCGACTGGTATTAGAGGAGTAGGGGATGCACCCAATACAGTCAACATCAACAATAATAATAACAATGTCCTCCCAGCTGTAACTCAAATGCCAACAAGTCTACCTCCAATGAAGGTTAGTCTTCCTCCAGGAATGCCTCCTGCTATGAAGCCTCTTCCACCGGGCATGCCACCCCAAATGAGACCTCCTACAGCTGTTATGGTAGCACCATCACCTCCATCAAAACCTTCAACTTCATCAATCTTACCAGCACGTACACCTCCTGCAGTCGCAAAAGAATCAACTTCTACTACTGCAACTCCAGCAGCTACTCCAGCTAAACCTGGAAAGGTGTGGAGAACTCAAACTCGTTGTGAAGTTCAACCTGGTAGATTATTTGCTAATGATATTCCCAATATAGCATTCAACAATCCCAACAACAACAATAATCAGAAGAATGTTACATCCATTGCAACTCGACCACGCTCGGAACTCACAGCACGATGGGTCCTACCATTACCATATTTACGAAATCGTGCACTCCGTCGCTTTGAGGAACAAAAGCTATCAAATGGTGCACCACAAAACTTAACAATTAGAGATGCACTAAAAGATTTGGCTGTAGGTTTGTTCCGACGAGGTGCCATGGATAGTGGATCACAGTCGGCAATTGTTAGTAAAGAAATCTTGGCAGATAGTGGTGGAGGAAATGGTGGCAAAAGTGGTAGACCATCGGATGATTACTTCTTCAATGTCGATCAACGGCAGGATGCAGTGTATGGTACTGTGCCTTTTTACAGTCCTAGGACACCTGGCAATGTTGTCTTTCGGCTATACTTTGAGGATGAACCACAAACTACGCTAGCCACTGGTCCTTGTATACATGTTGTGCCATCTGATGGGGATGTTGATTCCGTACTCCGATTTATTCTATCCAACTTTAAATCCAAGAAGACGAATGGCATGTCATCGATAAGTGCATTTACATCCGTGCTTTCACTGTTCTCGCCTCGTGGTAATAATATCGACCAAGCTCGTAGTCGTATTGCATGTGGATGTATCTGTGAATGTCGAAAAGTCGTGGAGCAGGCTGGTGCCACTTTTCTAAAGAAGAAGAGGGAGATTAAGGAGAAGCTAGAAGAACTAGAGGAAGCTGATGTGCTTATGAAAAACCTTCCTGATTTAGATGCACTTGTTATTAATGATGATGACGAGAAAACAAAATCCTCCAATGCTAGTAATGATAAGGAGGAGGAGAAGGATGATACTGACAAGGACAAAAATGATGCTTCTAGTGAAGCAAAGGCCAAGTTGATATCAGAAGAATTCAGTGTTGAGAGGAAATGGCGTGAAATGCAGGTCATGTATGCAGCAGTACTCCAAGCTGCAGTATCCAACAATGCTATCCACTTGCTGTTTCATAGAAAAGAGCACCTAACACAGATTCAGTTGGAGTATGAATTGTGGTGCCCTTTCACTGAGGCTTTTGCTCCTAATCCGTATCCAAGGACTAATCATGAGTCGTCAAAGCTTCCTGGAGATGTTACTGCTTTCCCTTATCCAGTTGGTAAGGAACATGTACAGAAATGTCATGAAAGTCGAGGCATAATGCAAGAGAAAGTTATGGGGTTTGTACCACAATCTTGTCCTATCCTTCCTAGTCGTTTAGGTGCATGGAAGAAGGAGGGGCGTAACTTCTTCAAGGACTTATCATCGGCTATGAACGAAGTTTATCATGACGAGTACGCAGTATCTGACAAAGTTTGGCAACGGAGAGAGAGGGTCCGAGCAACAATTGAACACATTGTTTCCACAAGTGGCGAATTCCCTACTGGAACAAAAGTTATGGTATTTGGATCGTCTGCAAATGGTTTTGGGTGAGTGGATTGTTACAATGTTGAGAATATACTTTGAACTTGTCTAAACATGTCTTTCCTGCTTCTTTTTCTTCTTCTCTTTTATAGTTCTCCGAGTGCTGATCTTGACTTGTGTTTACAAATTCCATCATCTGCTACTAACTTCTCAAAAGAAGAGGGTGGCGTTGAAGCGATGACAAATCTTGCTGACAAGTTTACAGAGGCAGGTTTAACGGATGTCGATACAGTGAGACTCACTGCCCGGATTCCGATTGTTAAGTTCAATGTCCCATACAAGCATGACGGCGAGGAGATTCTTGTGGAATGTGATTTGAGTTTGCAGAATCCACTTGCCTGTCTCAATACATCGTTGCTTCATACTTACTCAAAGATCTCCAAAACAACACGTGTATTAGCCTCCATCATCAAACGTTGGGCGAAGAACCGAGATATAAACAACCCCTCCAAGCACACTCTAAGCAGCTATGGGTATGTGATCATGCTATTGTCCTTTCTCACTTCAAATGACTTTGATAAGAATGGTCATCTCAGAGAAAAGAAAGTTAATTCACCAAACCCTATATTGCCCAACCTGCAATTAGTCGATCCAATCTGGGCCCAGAATCCACACGGTCCTTATCGTGAGATTCCTGCTAAACCCAAAACGAAGGAGACAATGGTCCAGCATCCAAATGAACCTAATTACTATGTCAACTCATACTTCTACAGAACTGGACTTGAAGGCTTGACAAAGTTTTGTTCTGAGAATCACAATACAGAGTCGGCTCTTGGGGCTCTACTTGCTTCATTCTTTCACTACTTTGCTTACGACTTTGATTACAAGAAGCATGTAGTTAGTATGAGTGCAAAACATTCTTCTCCGCCAATTGAGAGGGAGGTGAAAGCCGAAGAAGATGGCTGGAGTATATACAAATCCAGCCTGGCCATTGAAGATCCTTTTGAACTGTTCTATGACGTCGCACATGTTGTCAAGACACCCAACTTTCAACATATTCGAAAAGAGTTCGCCCTTGCTTACACTAAGATTGTGAATGCTGCTTATAACAGCGGAGATGATTTACCAAGTGGCAAAGGTATCATTGATTTGATCTGTGAACCTGTCAGTACTGAAAGTGATACTAGCGCTCCTAGCATGGGAGCTGGAGGATTCTTACCCACTCGTGGTGCTGGTAGAGGATCTGGACAAGTTCTCTCTGAAGAAAAGCTCAAGATCTGGGCAAACAATATTCGTCAAAAGTTCATGCAGTCTAAGGACAAGAATGAACTTATCATGTCTACTGAGGAGTTACTACCATCTCCTAATGCATCCAAGATTATTGTTGCGACTAATGTTGACTATGCTGCTGATTGCAAGGCTTCCGAGCTCAAGTCTATAATTGAAATGTTTGAGCACCTCTACAGGAGTGGCATGGTTACCAAGTCTGACATTGAATCTGCAATGGCTGATTTGGTGGAGTTTATTGATTCATTTGCTTGTGATAATCCTCGTATCTATGATTATGTTGGTGACATGTTCTGCTCGTTTGCAAACATGCAGGCACTTACAGTTGCTTGGCTTGCTGACTGCACAAGTAAGGTTATGGATGACAGTTGCAAGCCTAAGGTGATTGATGGTGCTATGAAGTCAGTTCAAAAGGAATATGGAACCGAAGCACTCAAATCTTGCTTCGGCAATGCAAGCGAGAGACAAGCGCTAGAGAGGTTACTAGGAAAAGCCAAGTTAACAGAACTCGAAGCACAATTTGTCTGAGTGTCTAGTTTGGGTTTGCAATTTGATGGCGGAGCACACTGCCAAGTAGCTTTTCTTTATGCCTAATGAGATGTGACTGAGTTTAGTTCTATTGACATAGTAAACAACTCTGCCAACCGTATGTTCCTGTTTCACATATTGATTTTGGCCACCAATTAGCCATACCTATTAGCCATATGTATCTTTCTATTTTAACCTTACTTGCGGTATCCTTGTCTATTGCGGTATCCTTTTATGAGAGTTTTAGTAGTAAGCAGAGGTGAAGAGTGAAGACTGACGCATCAATACTATTGTGATGAATGTTGGTGATACATAGGTCTGACGGCTCGTAGATATCTTATTATGATATACCCAGAACAACATTAGTATAATTTAATCTATCAAGTATGATCCGTCGTGTAGTTGTGGCTCTGTCACTGCTTGCAACATTAACAACTTCATTTCAATCATCAAATTATTATAATACAATTCGTTACAATAATAAGAATAACCAAGTGCAGTCATTACAAACATATAACACAAGATCTCCTCGTCGTGATAGAACATCTCTTAATGCACTTACTCCTGTAGCTACTTTATCAGCTATAGGATCACCACTAGGTAGCATTGCAGTGTTAGCATTTGTAATCTTAGTACATGAAAGTGGTCACTTTTTAGCTGCACGATCTCTTGGTATTAATGTCGATGAGTTTAGTGTCGGAGTAGGCCCTCGTATCATTGGAGTAAGAAGACAATTGGTAGATGATAAGTTTGTATATGAGAGGATTAATGATTCAACAAAAGATGATGAAGATGATACGACACAACAAAATAATGATGGTATTGAATTCAGTCTGCGAGCAATACCTCTGGGAGGGTATGTTAGATTTCCTGAGAATTACAATCGAACACTCGCGTTCGACCAGGAGGATATAGCTCGCAAGGCAAGAAATGAGGCACGTCGAATGAGAATTGAAGATGCATCTCCATTACAAAAGACGTTAGAATCAGTTGCAGCAAAGAGTCTTATGTTTAACATCCTATCATTGGGTTTACTAAAGAAATGGCAACAGAATAAACTCGATGAACAGATTAGACAAGCAGAGGAGGAAGCAGAGTTAAACGGAAGTGGTAGTAATAAGTCAGCTGGAAAGAAGGCATCTTGGTTAAGTGTTCTACCATGGGTGAGCAACAATAAAGAAGAGAAGAAAGATGTCAAAGACAAACTTGCCATTCTAAATGCAGCCAAACCACCAACGATTGACTACTTCGATGATGAGAACTTACTCCAGAATAGGCCAGCGAATCAGAGAGCTCTTGTCTTGAGTGGAGGAGTAATCTTTAATATTATACTCGCATTTGCTTGTTACTTTGGAGAGTTGCAAGTTGGACGGGGTTTGCCAAGCCCTGTATTTGATTCCGGTGCGATAGTGAGCCAAGCTCCATCTAAAGACAGTCCATCATTTGGCATCTTAAAGCAGGGGGATGCAATTATCGGAGTCAATGATATGATGTTATCAAATTCAAAAGGCAGTACCAACTCTATATGGAAGTCACAAAAGGCAATATCAAGTGTTATATCATCAATTCGAGAGACACCAGATGGTGAAAGTGTCACACTAACAATTGTCCATGAAAAGAATACAGATAGTACAGAGGTGATTAATATCACGCCAAGGCAAAATACAGACGGAGTGAAATCGATTGGTGTCATGCTAGGTCCGAATTACGTTCGAACTGATGTAATCAAAGCTTCTTCTATCATCGACGCTGCAAACAAAGCTGGATCCGCAGTTTATCAACTCACTTCCGAGACTGCTCGATCAATAACAGGACTGCTTGTGGGCATGCTACTTGGCCAAGGACTGCCTGCCGGGACGAGTATGTCAGGCCCCATAGGAGTCGTCAAGAGTGGTGCCGATGTTGTTAAAAGTTCCGACTTCTCTGCGGTGATATCTTTTGCTGCCAGCATAAGTATTAATCTGGCGGTTGTGAACTCGCTGCCACTCCCAGCTTTAGATGGAGGACAACTTGCTTTCGTACTTGCCGAGGCAGCAGCCGGAAGAAAGATTGATCAACGAGTTCAAGAGGGTATCAATAGTGGTGCTCTGCTCATTCTGCTATTGATATCGGCTGGCACCGCTGTCGGTGATGTTACCTCAATCTTCAAATAGATTTAGTTAGTATGGATATATTGTATAAAGTATTGAGAGTATATCGAATGTAAGCGCCCAGAGTATCTTATATGTATGCATTCAAGACCTATAACATTAGTAACCCTAATGACAACTCGTATAATGTACATTCGATTAGAAATCTTCCGACGTTTAGGAATGATATGATCATGCAAACATATCATTTGTTAGTTTACTACTCTTAACACCAACAGTTTAAACAATGTGTATACCCTATATCGAATATAAGTACCCTATATAAATATATATGTTTATACAAATTTCTCGAGCGTTTCCACTTGGCATCTGGCATTTGAGCTTGGCTATAGTTTCAGTTCAAGACGATGACATTGACATCAGCTACCAATGAAGACAGCTCTAATAATGAGCTGAGTGAGGAAAGGAAGAAGAATCAGCATCTGCATTACTTGTTGTCTACACTCGAAACGAGAAAGTCGGAGACAAATGAAACGAACAACAGCAATGTCACTGCACTAGAAGAAACCTACACAAAGGCGCTAAAGGACTACCAAGCAATGCAGAGCAAGTTGGAGACCCAGATGACTGACAAAGTATCACAGCTAAGGACTCGACTTGAGGAGAAAGAAACCAAAGCTTCCGCATCTTTATTGACCTTGAAAAAGTACAAAGAAGAGATTGCAAGACAAAGCTCATTCGCGAATGGAAGAAAGCTATCAAGTGACATATTGAAAGAGTTTGAAGAGAAGGACTTGTCAGAGGATATCGAAGAGGGGCGTATCACACACAGCACAAACAAGATGGATGTCAAGAAGCTGGAAGATGAGATAAAGGAGAAAACTCAGTTGCAAGGTGTGTCAGATATTGAGTACTCAAATCTGAAGCAGAAGATCAGAAGTTCAGAGGAAAAGAGGCTCTCGCTTTCTGCCGAGCAACAAAGACTGGCAACCAGCAAAGAAAAACTTCTTTTGACAGAAGAGTTTCTTGTTAATGCAGTGAAGGACTACACAGAGAAAAATGAGATGCAAAAGGGCGAGATTCAAGAATTGAACGAAGATATTGCAGAGAAGAGGAAAGGCATTGATTCGTTGAACAAAATTGCACAGAAGGTGAAGAATGAAATTGGATATGATGCCAGTGACCTAGGCGCAATACTATCGTCTCCATATGTTAGTAATGATTATGACTCATCAAAGGAAGAGTTGAGAATGCTTCGGAAGAAGCTAGATACACTTGTCACGAAGCACAAGGAGCTAACTGCATAAACAACCAAACTATATATCTCTATCTCTATAGTTGTTTACATTGTCTGATCATCCCTCGCCCAGTATTCTTCTAGTTCTAGCTCTACGACCAATAAAGTATACTGTCGTACATGTAACTAATCCAGAAACGAAAGAGGTGAAGATTGCAAAAGCCGTTCTCATACCTCCTGTTCCAATCAAACAATCTGAATACTTTGGACTGCAAATCGGTGATACACTATTACTGCTGCTTAATCCATGCATTATTACAGTGTGAAATATACCAGCTAATATAAGAAATACACCCGCTGTTATTATTGGATATATAATTGATGGATAATGTTCCAATGTTTGTTCTGATTGCGTAAAAATCTCTGGAAATACACCTGCAATTGTAAGCAGTATGATTAAACCGAAAAAGTAACATGAAGGAGCTATTATTGAATATATTTGCAATGCATTACTGGACGGAAAAAAGTCCTTCATACCGCTAATCTCTGTATGTTTTGTCACTGCAGTGTAATCAACACATACTTTCTTTGTTTCCGGTATACTATTGTTATGTTGCTGTATTTTTTGATTATCATCCTTTATGTGAACTTCATGTTGATAATTCCAAACTCCAATACCTGTAATACTTAATGCTAATTCTCCTTTTGGATATTCGACATTGTATAAATCACAAGACCATGTACATGATATCGAAGCAAATAAACCAATCCATACAAGTACGATAAAGAGTATAATCATTATTATTCTAACCTTTTTACATTGACAACGTCGTTGATGAAGAAGACGTTTTGAATGTATGTTTGTGTTGTTTGTAGATAGTAAGTTACGTGCATAATTTCTAATGTCTAATGATTTTGGTGACATATTATTGTTATTGTATTGTTTCACAATCTGATCATCATCGTCGTCATTATCTTGAGATAAAAGAGGTTGCTCTAATAACTCATTTACAATAATATCCTCGGCTTCTAATGGAGTTGTTGGCATGGTTTATATACTATGATATCCAATGGATCAAATTTGTGTTGTTCTCTGCAACAAACTCACTTCACAATAACAGCAAGCGAGTGTCTTTTGACTATAATTTGTTGTCTATGGTATCCAACTGTTATCAAATTAAAACTGCATATATAATACAGACTACTAGGTATGAGGACCGGCAACTTCTGATTGCATAATATAATAAAAATATCGTATGTCATAAGTTTATTTTCGTACTAAATGACTTTACGATATACTTTAGTAACATCAAGCAATAGGCAAACTGCAGGCGAGAGTATAGCATCCTATCCTCCACAGAGTATTGCAATGGGTACAATAATACAACAACCAATCGCATGTTTTGCTGCTGGTGCGCTTTTGCCAACGATTGCCTACTTCTTACTAAACAGAGGCAATACAAAAAATAGAAATAAAAAACTTGATGTTGGCGATGATGATTCTTCATGGGCTGATGAGAGTGATAGTGATGATGATGGTATACCGCTAGTTGATGGAGTTAATCCAAGTGCATCATGGGGATTAATGGATGCTCCATATAAGATGGTACTCTGTGTGAATACGTCGCTTGGTATGGGGAAAGGTATGTGTCAGTGTCATAATTTATAATGTCTATGATATGTTATGTGTTTTTTGCAGTGATGTAATACCTCCTGGTTCACAGTGTTGCAAATGGCTTTGATACCAATGCGATTAACAAAATGGAGAATAGTGATTATACCTCGCACCAACAGCTTGAGCCTTTCTTTTTCAGTGTGGGCTCGAGTATAGATGCTTGGCACATCTGATATGCATGTTCATGTTGTTTTATATAAAGTATTGCTTGCTAACAAAGTTTACTTGCAATCTTTAGGTAAAATAGCAGCTCAATGTGGTCATGCAGCGGTCGGGTGCTATAAAAGATCTCGTAGACAATGTCCATCGGCTTTATCAGCTTGGGAGAGAACTGGTTGTGCCAAGATTGCAGTTAAATGCCCAAGTGAAGAAGAAATGGTTAAAATAATAGAATTAGCCGCAAAGAAGGGACTTCCAATGTATTTAGTAGAGGATGCAGGACGCACACAAATCGCTGCAGGATCACGAACAGTGTTAGGTATAGGCCCGGCACCTGTGAGAGTATTTGATGGAGTTACTTCAAATCTAAAGCTAATGTAAAGTATGTTGATAGTTCCCATGTAAACACCGACTCCTACATATCTATTCTTTATCCTATTATAATAATCACATTCCGAGAAATCCTGCTTTCTTCTTATTCTTCTCCTTTAGTTGTCTCGCCATGTCAGCATAATTAGCAGCCTCGTTGTTCAAGTTTGACGTAGTATTATCCAGTTTTTCAAGCCTCTCACCTCTTTCTCTTAGTGCCGACATACCCTGTGATATCGCAGACGCCGCATCCTTTGCTTTGTCAATAGTTTTCTTGGCTTGAGTCTTTGGAGATGTTATTTCACTCTTGATCCTCTTTTGCTCTTCAACAGCACTCTTAAACAGTACATCTGATGCATTCGTCTTCCCACCGTGGCTCTCAAGTAGTTGAATCATCTCTCTGTTTTCAGATAACACAGCATGATCAAGAGGTGTTTTACTATCATTGTCATGTTCGTTCACTCGGGCCCTATTCAACAACAGCAACTTAGCTTTGTCAATATCTCCGACCATTGTCGCATAATGTAAAGCTGTATATCCACCGTACTCGTCGTGCTCATCAATGTTAATATCAGATGAGTCCTTCGAAAGCCGTTCTTGTAAGCATGACACATCTTTGCACAAGACCAAAGAAAAGATACTGATTTGCATCAATTTATGTTCCCAACCAACCTGCTTACGAATCTTCTTTGCAATCCTTGAACCATTCTCCGCTCGAAGCTGAAGTGATTTGACACACACAGTCTTGAATGCATCAACCCATGCTGCACGATGTTCTGGCTTGGAACATACCATTATCAAAGGTTCCTCCCTACCTTTGACAAATATTGCAAAGACAAGGTCAGCCCAAGAACTGTGAGCAAAGAAGTCAGTATTTTGTGAAGAACACATGTTGATTGATTCGATTCTCTCAATATCTGATAGTGGGTATGCGCAATCAAGCTTATGCTGCTTTGGTGTATTCATTGATTTCTTCAACATTCCACCCACTGTCTTTTGCAAAGATCCTAGACTCCAACTACTACTCGTCTCCTTCTTTGGAGTTAGTTCATTCATGACTTCTGCAAACTCCTCAAATTCGATTGTGCCATCCACATCTTTATCAAATCGTTCCATAATACTTCCTAAAGCTCGCTCACCTATTGGTACACCCATACTGTTGAACAACTCTTTGAGTTCACATCTATCAAGAGATCCGCTTTCATCCGTATCTATTTGATTAAACCTCTCTCTTAGTTGCTTGGGGTTTAAACACTCTGGATTCTCGCTATTGATTGTGAAGATGAGGTTCAATAACGAATCAAACTCTAATCGAGAGAGTAGGAATCCATGAGTAAACAGTAACATCTCTCTCTCATCCACCCCATCAAATAGTATTGGCCCCCTCTTCAACAGTACTGACTTGGCATCGTGATCCCCTGGGAAGAATACGTCTCCTACAGTCTGCTTTGTCGTCTCTCTTCCTGGTTCATTCAACCAAGGTGTATCCTTCTCTAACTCTAAGAACTTTTCAATAGTCTTTAATTCACGTAGTTCCCATTTCTCAGGAAAGTAGTATCGAGAATACACAGTATCTCTTGCAAGCCGTGTGTTCCATAAACTTATATCTTTGAGTTCTCCCTGAGTTAATGTTGATGGTGTATCCGGACATGCCTTCACTTTATTGATGTCGGAGGAATTACTACCCTTATCTCCCCCCTTACGGTCATTATATACATCAATCTCTGAAATAGCCAACTCAGATACATTGAACCTTTTACTCTCATGCACACCACTTACAACAGCCCGAGTACTACTGCATGAGTCTCCTATATCAATACTCTCCTGTCCGCTAGATCCTCTTTTGTTCGAATACACGGCCTCTACAGATCCTCGTTTCTTCTGGCTAATTGCAATACTAGCACGAAAATCATCCCAGATATTAAAGTCCTCGTCAATGTTCATATTCTTGAGGATTGCAAGGTCATCTTCGACCGAATCATCGTCCGCTTCTACATCCACTTGTTTTATATCTTGAGGTTTTGTCATGACATAATATTATATATTTGTAAAATACACAAGATATGTTTCAATCACGAAACTAATAAACTACACTTGATTTCAATACCACCTTTTATACGCTATGATATGGAGGCTGATAGCAATAAATGCCATCAAACAGGCGGCTTTACTTTAGATTGAATCAAAGTCAAAAATGGCGATCAAACGTATTCGGAAATGAAGGGAAAGTAGTATTGTTAGGAGGTTTGTTTGAATTTGAGGTAGTCCATAATATTGTTCATACACATAGTGCTATGAGTGTGATCCACAATAAGATAGTGAATTAGTTGTAGGTGAATTGTTATTGAAATCTTCGCAAGTTACTAGATAATTTGCACAAATTCCAATACCCTGCATTGCTGCTAATCTCTTTAACAACAGCTCATAATATATTATGGCACCAATAGTAGTACTAAACGTAGCAGAGAAACCATCGGTGGCGCGATCACTCGCCCAGGTATTTAGTAGTACGCCAGGCAGTCGACCAAACCACAATCATCAACACGGTTCAGGTCCAGCACAGATATCAGAGGTACAAAATGTTATGTTCCCAGCATTATATCAACAGGGTAGTGGAAGACCGGTTCCTAATAATGTTCCGAATGAACCACATACTATGATAACTACTGCAGTTCGTGGTCATTTAGCATCTCAAGGTAAGGACTTTATATTATTAGAGTATATTAATTATATATGATGAAATTATGCTGATACTTACACTATGTAACTCTTAATCAAAACCAGATTTTGGATCGAACTACGGTTGGTCACGTTGTCCACCGGTGGCATTATTTGATGCACCAATAAATACAGAATACTCAGAGGATATGAAACCATTAGAACGTATGCTAATTAACTTATCTAAACGTGCAACGGCCCTAATTCTATGGTTAGATTGTGATAGAGAAGGTGAGGCAATTAGTGATGAGGTACGAACTGTATGTTTAAAAGGTAATCCAAGATTAGGAACACAAAATAGGATATACAGAGCCAAGTTTAGTACAGTTCTACCAGGTGAGATTGGCCGTGCACTTAGAAGTCTAGGCAGGGTGAATGAAAACTTTGTCCAAGCTGTGCAGGCAAGGAGTGAACATGATCTGCGAGTAGGGGCAGTAAGTAATGAAAGATGTGTATCATTTTCTCTCATTAACCATTGAATATGTATGATGCTCATTTGATATTTCTGTACTGCTGTACAATTGACAGGCATTCACCAGATTTCAAACACTTAGATTACAAAAGAAGTTTGATGGCTTTCAAGAAAGAGGAGTTGTGTCCTATGGACCATGCCAATTTCCAACACTTGGATTTGTTGTAGAAAGATGGGCTAGGATTGAAACCTTTGTTCCTGAGAACTTTTGGACATTGGAAATGAGTATAAAGCTAAATGCAGACGGATCAGTGACAAACAATGCAAATAATAATCAGAATGGAAATGTATATAACAACCAGCGACAGATTCGGGCAATCAATCTTAGTTGGAAACGCGTTAGGTTATACGACCGTCCAACAACTACAATTATATTCGATGCCTGCTTAGAAGCCAGAGAAGCGGTTGTTACGTCACTAACCGGAAGACCAAAGAATAAGTGGAGACCTGTCCCTTTGGCTACAGTTGAGCTACAAAAGCGTGCATCAAAGTATCTTCGAATTGGATCCGAAGAATTAATGCAAAAAGCAGAACAATTGTACAATGAAGGGTTTATCAGTTACCCACGTACCGAGACGGAACGATTTAGACCTGAATTCAATCACCATGAGTTAATTCAAAGCTTTCAGGGAGTTACAGGTGAATTTGGCGACTACGCCTCGAGGTTATTAACAAACAACAACTTTCAAAATCCCAGGGCAGGTCAAAATGATGATAATGCACATCCTCCCATCACACCTGCAAAGGCTGTTGATCCTTCAAGTATTGGTGATCCAATTCAGCGGAAAATTTACTCACTTATAGTGAAACATTACCTGGCTTGCTGCTCGAGAGATGCAATGGGAAGAGAGACAGAACTAACACTCAAAATTGCATCAGAGGAGTTTGTTGCCAAGGGACTCATGATCTTAGAACGGAACTGGTTGGAAATATATCAACCATTTGAACGTTGGTCAACTGGTCAGGGAGAATTACCAAGAGTTGCTGTTGGTAGTCGTATGATCCCTACTTCATTAACAATGAAAGATGGTCAAACTAATCCACCACAGTTGATATCGGAGGTAGAATTAATTTCACTAATGGATAGAAATGGTATAGGTACTGATGCCACAATAGCACAACATATTACAACAATTCTCGATAGAAATTATGCCGAGAAGGATGGCAATCAAAGATTCTCACCAACCAAATTGGGAATCGCTTTAGTTGAAGGATATAATAGTATGGGGTATCAGCTCAACAAGCCAGATCTTCGTCGAGAAATGGAGGCTGAGTGCACAGCAGTAGCAAATGGGAGAAAGTCAAAAGAGGCCGTACTGGGGCCTGTACTAGCAAAGATGCTTGACTGCTTTAAGAAGGCAAACGAGGAAGTTGCCAAGCTAGACAGAGCAGTAGAAAGGCACTTTTCCAAGCTTGGTTCAAACAATAACCAATATATTCTGGTGCAAGCAAACTTTAGCTTGTGTGGAGTTTGTAATGGAATGATGGTGCTTAAACAAAAGTCTGGAAGTGGCGGCGGTCGAGGGAGGAATCAAGGTAATGCATCAGGAAGCACCAAACTGTTACACTGTCAAACGTGTTCACAGTCTCATATCATGCCAAGATATCACACTGAATTGTTCGCTGCAGTCAAGCCAGGTCCGCAACGTGAACCTATTATATGCCCAATATGTCAGTACCAAGTAATCAAAGTCGAGAATGATGGAAATGGTAGTCATGTTTGTCCAAAGTGTTTTTCAGATCCACCAGAGGAACATGGTGGAGACATATCAAGCGACTTCCCTTGTTCAAAATGTACCCACCCTACCTGTTCTTTGGCTACGGGAACTCGAGGTGGAGATGTTGAGGTATTTCCTTGTCCATTTTGCTCATCCAACGGAAATACAGAGAGTGTATTATTGAAAAGGAGCTCGAGTGGATGGCGTCTTTCTTGTTCAAATGGTGGTCGAGATCGTTGTCAATTCGTTGTGTGGCTACCAAAAGCTGTTAGAGATATATCTGTTGACGGTGAAAGTAATGCCACAATTTGTCAGGCATGTTCCAATCCAAATAAGACTGTGCGAAAGCTCAAATTTGTATGGAAGATGGGCAGTGTTCCTCCACATTACGGTCAGGAGTTGACTGCATGTGTCCTCTGTGATAACCATTTGAAAGAGGATATGGACATTCGTATACCATCAATAAACTCCGTCCAGCCAAGAAGTCGCGCTGGTACAAGTGGTAGAGGAGGTGGTCGGAGTTCAACATATAATAGTAGTGCGGGTAGAAATGGAGGGAGAGGCAATAATGGAGGAAGAGGAGGAAGAGGACCATCTATTCAGTGCTATAATTGTGGTGGGCCTCATTATGCATCAGCTTGCCCGAACAAGAGATAAATATAGTAACATATGGAATACAAAGAGATTGCATCAAAATCATGGCTACTTTATCTTAATAGCTTCTAAAGCTCTACTCTACACTCTGTGTTAATATCAATCACACTACATTTTCTCCCCAAAAAAAACATCAGATCTTATGCGGCCTGTTCATATACATTGTCGTCACCATCGTCACCATACATCTGTGATATAATATCTTCATATGTTTTTATTACAATCTTCCTTCTAATACTCATTTTCGGTGTCAGCATGTTGTTAGCGGCCGTGAAGGGTGCCACGAAAGCCCAGCTCTTAGGGATTTCATACTTCTTTAGATTGTATGTGTTGACTCTGATTTCTTCATCGATCAATCCTCTTACTTCCTTATCATTGACGAGTGTTTCCTCATCAACGTCATCGCCGATCTTCATCTCAGCTCTGATGGCTACCCAATCAGGTACAATAACGGCGACATTGTGCGGTCTGTTTGCCCCGCAAACAACAACTTGTGCAATAAACCTACTCATTGAGATTGATTCTTCAATTGGGGTTGGCACGACATACTTTCCATTCTCAAGCTTGTACTGCTCCTTGAGTCTTCCCGTCACAGCTACAAATCCATCCTCGTCCAATGTGCCAATATCACCGGTGTGGAACAATCTTGATTTGCCATCTGGAGCAACAGAAATGACCTCTGCTGTCGCTTCTGGGTTGTCATAATATCCCTTCATTACATTTCTACCGTAGCAACAAATCTCTCCTTCTACTCCAAATTCAGTAATCGGTTGTTGAGTCTCAGGATTCATAATAACCACCTCAACGCCGTCAACAGGCTTGCCAACACATCCTAATTTCCTACCTCCCTCATAGGGAACATTGATTGCAATAATTGGTGATGTTTCCGTCAACCCATAGCCTTCACAAATGGGAATACCAATATCATCCATAAAGTCAATAATCTCTTTTGGACAAGCTGCACCAGCGACGAATCCATGTCGTAAGTTACCACCAAATCGACCACGAATCTTGGATGTTACAAGAGAATCCAACACTTTATGCTTCAGTCCATCAATCAAGCCAAGGTTCCCACCGGCCTCCTTCTTCTTCCTTCCCATATCTAACGCTGCACGCATTAGCTTTTGTTTCGTTGGACTGCTTGAACCAATAAGATTCTGCACACCATCATACACCTTCTTATATAATGTGGGTACCGCAAACAATACAGTTGGTTTAATCATATCCAAATCTTCCAAGATGAGTGGCACGCCACGACAGATACCCATACTTCCACCATGTGATACTGCACACCATAACTCACACGTCTGCCCATATGAATGTGCCCAGGGTAAGAATGCCAATGATCGATCACTCATACGGATAAAGTCTTTAGGATCTTCAGCCATGGACCGAACGGCACACACATTACTAACAAAGTTATCATGCGTAAGCTCAACACCCTTTGGTTTGCCTGTGGTACCAGAGGTGTAAATCAATCCAGCTAAGTCCTCAGGAGTTGGAGCAATTACAGGAGTCGACTTGTCCTCGGCATGATCAATGGCTGTAGCCAAGGAGTGTGGCTCGCCACTGGGCGAGTCAAAGCAAAATGTATTAGCAACAGATGGAGTGTTTGGTAATACTTCCTTTACTACCCTTGTCCAAATATCTTCCGTACTACAGAAGAGAGCTGAGCATTGTGAATCATTTAGAATATATGTCCAATCCTTGGGAAGCTGTGTCTCATACATGGGTACGATTGCAGCGTTGAGAGAGTATGCAGCAGATGCGAGAGCGGCCCATTCCCAACGATTGTTGGATATGAGACCAATCTTGTCGTATTCTTTGACTCCTGTATATTATGTCAGTGCATGCATCAAGTAAAACAAAGTTAGTAAAAATTGAGCACATCTATCATTATGCTTAGTACACAACACACTTACCAATATCCTTCAATACAGTACGACAACGATCAATCATCATACCATACTCTCCATATGTCATCCAATTAAATGTTCCCTTTTGATCTTCAACTTTATCTTTCACAACATTCTCTTCAGGCATTTTAGGTGGTTGGTATGTACCAAATAATTCATTATCTTTAAATGCTATTGAGGCATAGGTATTCATTTCGTGTAATGTTTTGAATTGCAATAGACCATTGGAATCGGTAACGTCTTCAAATGTTAATGATGATGTAGTACTACTAGTATTGGTGTCAGTGGATAAGAAGAATTTAGTATGATTGTTGATGGCATTTTGAGATGAAGGGAGATGTATCTTTGTCGAAGTAGAATTTGCAACTCGAGCAAGCCGAGATGCGGCAGCACGAGATGATGATGCTGCCAAGAGAGTCATTGTCACTTAGGATAGTAGTATATTGATATGTATGCTTGGTTATAATATATTGCAATGACTTAACAAGCCTTCATGCAAAAGTAGGTGTCAATGATAAAAAAGATTTAGATTTTGAGGTCAGTTCGTACAAGATTCTTCTACAAATACCCTGGCCTCATTGCATGAGTATATGATAGGTCAGTTCGTATAAGATTCTTCTACAAACGTACCTACCCATAAAGGATACCACGTGCAACCTTTCTCATGAGCCTTTCGTAACTTTTAGCCAATCTCCCACCGACATACTACCTTATCCACGATAAACTGGAGCCAATAGGAGAGGGGATCTAGAGAGATAGCAGTATATTTATTGCAATTAATTAAGTATATCGATAGCGATAAGCTAGTTCATAAAATCATTTCCCTTATCTATATCAAACACAATACAGGATGGCACCACTCTCCCCATCATCAATATCATCAGCCGATGCTGCGGGGAATGTACCTAGTAGTCCACAACCTGAAGCAACCTATGAAAATCCTTTGAAGGCGGTGATGAAGTCCATTGCAATGTTTAGCCCTAAAAATTATAGTGAAACACAAGATGATGATAGTAATGATGATGATGACGACAAAGTAAATGTTAGTAATGATATCAAGATTGATGTAGAAGAAGTAGGAGAAGAAGAAGATACAGAAGAAGATGCGCCGCATGATGAAAAGTCAGGCTCTCTCATAAAGGAATCTCCAACAGATGAAGCAAAAGACGAAGAAGAAGAAGAAGCCGCTGAAGACGAACAGAAGCCTACATCACCCACAGACTCAACTATTGACAAGGACAACAAAGAGAAAACAGTAGCCACACCACCATCAACAACAAAGTCAAAGAAACTTGTATCATTTGCTGAAAAGAATCCACCGCCATTATCACCAATGTCATACCAATCATCGGCCAAAATGTTAAGTCCAGCATCATCACGGGATGAAACTATAACATCAGATGCTACCTCATTTGATGAGGGGTTAAACTCTCCCGATCAGGCCATTAGTAACAACAACAATAATACTACAACATCTACTGCCTTGGTAGATATTCCCGATGACGAATCAGAAGCATCACTAATGGTACTAATGCGATACATGGGCTGCACTCCCGTTCCCTACGGTAGTGGTCCACAGCGTAAACCCCGTAGTACCTCTGATGTCGATGATCATTCTATATTATCAGATCAATACACCTATGATAATGATTTACATTCCAAGGATACATTTGATACAATAGAACCATATGAAATTGATGAGATTAAGAAATCATGGACATTAGATAATGATGAGGTTGGTGTTGAGTTAGATTTGGATACGTTAATGATTAATGATGTTAAGGATCGATTGAAGAAGCATAATAATAATAATTTGAGTGTGAATACTAATGATAATATTGAAGATGTACCTAGTGATGAACAAAAGGGGGGCAGTGTAACATCACCAGAAGGAACAACAACAACAACAACAGAGGAAGAAGAAGGTAGTCGTGATGTGAAATTTGGTGCAATGTTATCTGTTGATGAAAAGTTGGAAAAGGAGAAGAATGGTGGTGTAGGCTTGACATCTTTCAATAATTACCTCGAGAAGAAGGGGTCGGCATCATTACAATCTGAATCACTTGCCTCTCCAACTATTGCCGCCACAAACCCAGGTAGTCCGGTAGTAAAGTTTGTGACAAGTCCAGGGGGCGGTGTGTTATCAGATGATGCATTACATAGCTTTTTGGCGGACAAGGAGGCATCTGTGGCGGGGGTACCAACAAGTACAGTGGAATCTACTACCAGTGGATTGCAGAGATTACCCGGAGGAAAGTTATCTATTGTTACAAGTCCTACTGGTGGTCCTAATGAAGCAGCAGCAGTTACTAGTCCTGTGGTTAAGTTTGTAACGAGTCCGGGAGGAGGGGTATTGTCTGACGATGCTTTACACAGCTACTTGGCAAGTAATGTTGCTGCTGCAACTCCAGCAGCGGTAACAACAGTTACTTTACCAAGTCCAACATCTGGTGAAGTTTCCAAGGCAATGGCCAAGGTTGCCGCTTACAAGAAGGCGATGGCAGAAGTTAAGGCTGCATCGGCTGCTGCTGAATCTGAAAAGAACAGCAAGAAGAAATTGAGCTCTGAAATTGCTACTTCTTCACAGCCGAGTGATACTTCTTTTCCAGTGGATGTGGATGTGGTACAAGATGTGGACGATAAGGTTGAAGAAACTGCCTCTATTCGAAGTGACAAGGAGAATCAAACTGACACAGTCGAGGTATCCTCTGATAGTAAAACTGATACAAGTTCGACGAAGGTGACGGCACTAGCTGTCGAGACTTCGGCTCAAGATGATACAGCAGTGGCCAGTACCTCTATCCTTTCCCCGGCCAAGAGTTCTGTCCTTTCTCCTACTGCCAAGAAATCAGTTCAAGAAGTTGATGAACTACTTTCCAAGACACGAGATTGGTTAGTTCGACACAATGAATCGCAAAAGAAGAAAGTTCCCTCATCTTCATCAGAAGAGCAAAAGGTAACTGGTAAGACAGTTCTCAGCGCAATAGAGAACTCCGAGACTCCTCCCCCCAGTAGTAATAAGAAGGATGAGCAGAAACCAAATAATGTCACTGGTAAATCAGTACTCAATGCCATAGACTTACTATCACCCAAAGGCACAAACACCAACATTAGTAAGGAATCGCCTAAAACATTGGATGAAATGTTACAATCTAAGAAGAATGGTACATCAAGTAACACGGCATTATTAGCAATGTTATCTCCTAAGTCGGCATCCGAAGGGCGAACAACAACTACGCCTCCTACTACAGATGACAATGGGCCTAAAAAGTCCATTATAGAACAACTGGAGGAGATACGAATTAAGCAACGTGAACTTGAATCACGACAGCCAAAGGCTAAACAAGAGGAGCAAATTGAAACTTCTTAGTTGTATATATGGAGAAAGAGTATTGGAACAAAATTATGTGCTGTGTGTATGCGTTATGTAGAGAAACTGAACAAAGAATGTAACTATTAAGTTGTTTGAGTTGTATTTAATTCTTGTGTATAAGTCGTATCAACAAAGCTTGTAAAGGTAATCTCTTTCCCTCCCTTAACATATCACGCCCTAACTTTAACCAGCTCTGTATCATTCGAGGCGGAGAAATCATTTGTGAGTGGCTCTCAAAAAGTCGTAGATTTGCAAGTCAAACCAGGGTCATAATACGGGTATATGTCTATTGATGAATCTATTGATCATTTCCATCTACCAACACGTTGCCACCATGATAATTGATCACCCCACTTCTTCTTTGTAGATTCATCTGCATGTTGTTGTTTTGGCTCAACATTTTCATCAACTATATCCTCTAATCTTGTTGGAAGTTGTTCGCCGATGTTATATGTTTCATGCACAACACTATGATTGTCGACAGTGAACCCAACAGCTTGTCGATGTACAAGCAATTCCCAACGAGCCTGCAATGCATTTCTTCTGGCATTATTATACATTTGAGCAGATTGGAAAGCTTTATTATATGATTGATCTTCTATATATTTGGTGTACTCATTCATATGTTCTTTCATTTCCCGTATTGCAAATAATACCTTCTCCCCTTGTTTGCCCAGGGCTTTCCCTATCGCACTGGTTAATTCATCCTCTATTGTCTTAAGCTGTAATGCTGGATCTACAACCTTTGCACGAACTTGATCTAAGTACGGATTAGTAATGTCAGTATTCTTTACCATTTTTGCCGATCTTTGTTGTGTTGTTGATTTGGTAGTTGTTGCTTTAGAAGAAAAGCAATACAAGATATGCTGTGACATTATTATTGGTTGTCTAAGATTACAATAGACACTGCTACTTGGGGAGATGATCCGACGCATCATTTGTTATGTGTCGAAATTCTTTCCAATTGCCAGTAGATATGCAGTTTGTATATAAACTCTTCAAGTGTCCAAACAACACATCGCAATTATTAGTCATGTGAATGGGGGGAGACTGGAGTAGTAAAGTAGGATACCTTGTCATTTTTAGTTGTGAGATTTTATCCGCTTATTTTGCTTTTACATCACATTGATTAGGTAGTATTGCTTTGTCTGTAGATAATATAGAGACGCTATTAGTCCATTAGACATTAGATTGGAGGCGCTATTAATCCTGGTTCTTTTGTAGCAGATATCGTAGTAATACTCAGTTATAGTTCACCTCCCCTTCTCTCCCCCATATCCATCATCCATCCAAATCCAAGGACATCACATCCATCATCCAAATATCGATAACATACATTATAGATACATTTGAATTGCCACGCTTTGATTGCATTGTATCATACCTACTTATAGTATATTATCATCATGACAGACGTATCAAAAGAAGCGGATACCATTGACAAAGTTGCCGCTTTGGTGAGTTATATGTAATACAAATATTATAAAGTTGATGACTCCTGAAATCTGAAATATAAGTCAATTATGATATTATATCTTCAAAATGAAATAGCATAAATATTTTGATAGAGATAAAGATGGTTATCTAAATCACTCCGAATTAAGAGGACTACAACTTTTAACAAGCGATAATGATATGCCTCGTCCTCAGTATGTATTGGTATGTAAAAGTGTTGGTTGCAATCCAAGTGATGGATGATGGATATGGGGGAGAGAAGGGGAGGTGAACTATAACTGAGTATTACTACGATATCTGCTACAAAAGAACCAGGATTAATAGCGCCTCCAA